>Ga0214543_1009055_pt1 | contig 15799 bp, 22 predicted proteins | sample CNSS2metaG_FD_160094 | JGI IMG/M metagenome (GOLD analysis project Ga0214543, IMG submission 160094) | Root nodule microbial communities from cowpea collected in UCLA plant growth center, Los Angeles, California, USA - CNSS2 | ecosystem: Host-associated > Plants > Roots > Nodule | place: USA... | reverse complement strand
CATCTTCACCTGGCCGTCTAAGATGGCGGCCAAGTCAGGGGTGATGCCGGAAGGTCCAGAGGGACCAGCGTCCACTTGCTTGCTAGCTCCAGCTTTGCTACGGGTAGAAACCATCTTCAGAGAAAAATGGGTACTAAAGGTGTTCGTCTCGTGTCCCACGGTGGGCGCCAATTGTTCCTGCAGAAGGACAAATAAGATAAGTCAGGCACGAGTGTCACCTTACCATGTAGTCCGCTATCTCTTCAGTTGGCCTCTGCCCACTCGATACACGTCGGCTTGAACCCAGGAGGGGTTACCTGCAGAAGAATCTCCGAAGCTCAAGTAAGTCAAAGCTCTCAGAGAGTCAAATCAGTGATTAATGAATGCGTACCTTTAAATGATGGGGTCCACGTGTATTTATAGAACATTAATGACGTTTGACCATCGCATGGGCTGGGTTTTGACTTGGGTCCCAGCTTGGGCCATGAGTGGGCCTGGGCCCCAAGACAGGCCCTAGAAGGCCATTGAAGGCGGGGCATCGATGTCGGTTAACGTTCTAGGCAAGTAGTCGGTTTCGACCGGCTACCTGTCTAGATGACTTGTGCTGGTGGTGTTCGGGTACTAGATGCTGGGTGGTTTCGATATATATACTGTTTACTTGGTTGAGTTTGGCTAGGTACGGTACAGAACCCATATACGGCTTCTCCGGGGAGAAGGTCTCCACTCGCGGCTACATCGACCTCCACACCGTCTTTCGCGATGGCACTCAAACTAAAACAATCCCCATCCGTTTCCTTCTCGTAAATGCCCCTACATCATACAATGTCCTCCTCGGCCGACCATCCCTCAACACTCTAGACGCTATCGTATCTACGCCTCATTTGGCCATGAAATTCCCTTCCCCATCTGGAGACATCCTTACCATCCATGACGACCAACGACTCGCGCGAGAATGCTACATGGCCAGTTTACGACCACAGCTATCCATCCTCCAAATAAACAACATTGAACGTCCACCCGGCTATAACATAGCCTTATCTGGAGATTACTTGGACCCCAGAGTAGGTTGTGATGCACGGCTCGAGCCTGTGAATGATACCATACCCTTGGAACTCCCTAATGGACGCACCCTCAAACTGGCACCAATCTCTAACACGAACAACGTGAAATACTTAGACCTACCCTTATCAGCAACACCAACCTCTTTGCCTGGTCAGCCGTTGACGTACCTGGCGTTGACCCTCAAGTTGTGGTCCACAAACTCCCCATTTACAAAGAAGCCAGGTATGTATCCCAAAAAAAAATGGAAACTTGGTGAAGAACGTCAACTAGCAGCAAAGGTCGAAGCCCACAAATTACTAAACGCAAGTTTCATCCAAGAAGCCTACTACACCACCTAGCTTTCTAATGTGGTTCTGGTCAAAAAAGCAAACAACAAATGGCAAATGTGCGTCGATTACACAGATCTCAATAAGGCCTGCCCGAGGGACACCTACCCCTTACCCAATATTGACTGGCTAGTTGACGATGTCGCCAGTAACAAAGTCCTCAATTTCCTAGATGCATACTCCGGATACAACCAGATCCCAATGGCCACAACCGACATGAACAAGACCGCCTTCATCACAGACGATGCCAACTACTTTTACAAAGTCATGTCGTTCGGCCTAAAAAATGTAGTAGCAACTTATCAACGACTGATGGATAAAGTCTTTAGCCATATAATGGGCAAGTGTATCGAAGTGTACGTCGACGACATGGTTGTCAAATCCCCGAGTCATCACCAGCATGCTCAAGACTTATCCGCAGTATTTTCTGCATTACAACAATACAAAATTTGCCTCAACCCTGAAAAATGCGTTTTAAGCGTCGATCGTGGCAAATTCCTTGGCTTCATGCTAACACAACACGACATAGAAGCAAACCCCGAAAAATGTAATGCTATCATTGAGATGCGAAGCCCCAACAATGTCAATGAGGTACAACGCCTCATCGGCCGTCTGACTCCCATATCCTGTTTCCTACCCAAGTTAGCCGAGCAAACCCAGCCCATCATTTAACTACTCAAGAAATCCGCAAGGTTCTCTTGGAATGATGAATGCGAGCGAGTGTTCCAAAACCTCAAAACTACTTTAACATCACCACCCATCCTCCATAAGCCGAACATCCATCAACCTCTTCTTGTCTACATCAGCGCAGCAGATCATACTGTAAGCACTGCGCTAGTTCAAGACGTCGCATGCACTCAACATCTTGTATACTTTGTCAGTCGAACCTTGCAGGATCCAGAAACCAGGTACCGAACGGTGGAGAAGCTAGTCCTATCCCTCGTGCATGTAAAACCACAACATCATCATCAAAATCGATTACCCCATTCAGAAGATACTCCAAAAGCCAGACCTTACCGGTCACATGTCATCTTCGGCTGTCGAACTATTTGAGTTCAACATTCGCTACGAACGCCACGACCCCATTAAAGCTCAATGCCTCCTCGACTTCGTCAACAACCTGCAACACACCCCTAAAGAATACCAATGGACACTTTATGTTGATGGTTCTTCGAATCCGTAGGGGGCAAGGGTCGGTATTCTTCTTGAAGGCCCCAACGACATCCTCATTGAAAAATCCCTCCACTTCGCTTTCAAGACCTCCAACAATCAAGCCGAATACGAAGCCATCCTCGCCGGCTTATCCCTCGCACACGAAGTTGGCTTCAAAACACTCACGTGCAAAACCGATTCTAAACTCACAGTGTGCCATCTAAACGACGAATTTCAAATCAAAGACCCTACCCTCCTGTAATATTATCACCTAGTCTGAAATGTCATTCAATCTGCTTTTGAACGAGTGTGCATCCAACACATCCCTAAAACTGAAAATGTCAAGGCCGACATACTATATAAACTAGCCAGCACTAAGCTAAAAAGCCCACACAGATCCCTTTTATAACAAACACTATCCGCACCATCAACAACAAACACTTGCTTTAACCTAGCCCAAAACCAAACCTACAACCGGACAACTCCCTACATTCAGTATCTCCAAGCTGGTGCCCCATCTGTATAACTAGGTAAGGATTCAAGTTAAGGTTGCATCCTGACACTCTAAGGGGCCAGTTAGTCTCACTTAGAGCGGACTGACTTCGGTGGTGAGAGTAGCAGGAGGCTTGGAATTCATTAAGGGCTAACCTTGTGGTGAGGGAAATTTGATTCATTGTAACATTGGTAACACACAGCTCGGGGGTGAGCAGAGGTATCCACCACAAGTGCAAGCATCCGCTGAATCCGACCAGGTTATACGTATCCGGATGAGTCGAGTCGAGTCGTAGTGTATTGAATGAAGAGTCATAACATGCTTGGTTGTTATATGTATATGGGGTGATGAAAATATATTTGACTGTATGATGAATAAGTTATTGGCTCTAGCTTACCCGTTTTGTTGCATGGTTGTATTGTGTGTGGCTGTTCTTTCTTGCGATGATCATCAATTTGATTGATGGGAGCAGATGGGCGAAGTTCTCGTGGTCAACAAGGGAATGGCGATTTCGCTGCTTAGCCATCTGGGCTGGATCTTATACTTCTTTCCTCCATGCTTTCTTTAGGGTTGTGGCCCCTGTATTCGTGGTTATTAGATTGTAAACTTTTTCCGTTATCTTGCTTTTGTTGGCATCGTGGTGTGCCTAGTTTTGTAGGGGTGATGTTGAGAACCCCAGGACTGTGTTGTTATACTATCTTATGTGTGGTGTCTCCTTTAATTGCGTTTATAAATTAAATGGGACGTTACATTTATGGTATCAGAGCGGTCATTCCTTAGGTCGGTGGACTTGAGTTATCCGCTTAGTTTTCTCTGTGTGTCTTTGAGTGCTTAGTTAAAATTCTTGTCTTTATCAAGCCTAACCAAGTGATTTTCTGTGTGCCAGTGGACTATGGCACCTCCTCGCCGAGCTTCACAATCATCCCAGGGAGATGTACCTAATATCGCTAGAGCCATAGAGGCGATGGTAGCGGCGATGGCACAGCAGAGTGCTGCGATGATGCAGCAGCATGAGGCATCCATGCAGCGACAGGCGGCGTCGCTTGAGCAGCAGCAGACAGTGATGCAGCAGATGGAGGCTGCGAGGGTAGCTGCTGAGGATGCTCATCGGCAGCACATGGAGGCCCTCCGCCAGTTGGAGGAGAACAGGGCGGTTGCCCTGTGTTTGGTCCGGAACCACGACCTGCAATCAGGGAGTGGAGCCTAGAGGATTTTCTGAAGCACCACCCGGCGAAGTTTGATGGGAAGACTAGTCCTGACGCCGCAGACCAATGGCTGAAGGACCTGGAGCGCATTTATGATGCGAAGATGTGCCCTGCGGAGAACAAGTTGGCGTTCTCCGTGTACATGCTCACGGGGGAGGCAGAGCATTGGTGGAGCAGCACTAGGTCCATCCTGGAGGAGAGGGATGAGCCAGTGACGTGAGAGACATTCAGGGAGAGGTTCCTCTCCGAGTATTTCCCTGACAACATCTGGTACGCCAAGGAGGTGGAGTTCCTCCAGTTGACCCAGGGAGGGAAGACAGTGACGGAGTATGCTGAGAGGTTCAAACACCTTAGCCGTTTCTACACCATGCCACTCGATGAGGAGTGGCGATGCTGTAAGTTTGAGAATGGCCTTCGCGGTGATATCCGCTTGATGATGGCTCCCTTGTCCATCAAGGATTTTGCTGCTTTGGTAGAAAAGGCCAGAGTAATGGAGAAGATGAAGTGTGAGGTGGAAGGTCAGCGCCCACAGCAGCCATAGCCGCCACAGAGGATTGGTGGACCATCTGGGTCCAGGCCCAGACATGAGGAGCGGAGGAGACCATATGATAGACCACACCATCAGCCTCAGGAGTCTAGGAGCTTTTCTCCTCAGTAGGGTCGAGTTCGGTGTTACACATGTGGAGGACCCCACCCGAGGTACGCTTGTCCACGAAGGGAGGGTTACCGTAGGTGCAACAACTGTGGCAAGGAAGGCCACTTTGGGAGGGATTGTCCCAACCTTGCCAGGGCAGCAACACGCCCTCCAATTCAGACACCCCAGCAACATCAGGGGAGAGACAGAGGCAACAGGCCTCAGGCGACGGGCAGAGTCTATGCCATGACTGGAGCTGAGACTGCAGGTTCAGGTAACCTTGTTATGGGTTATTGCGTGATTTATGGGATGAGATGTTGTGTGCTATATGATTCTGGAGCGACACACTCTTTTGTGTCAAATGCATGTGTGGAAAAGTTGGGTCTGCCGGTGCGCGAGCTGTAGTGTGAGCTTGCGTTGTCTACTTCGGCGTCGGGTTTGGTCAGGACGTCGTCCTTGTGTGCTAGGCTTCCAGTGGAAGTAGAGGGGCGCAGGTACAGGGTGAACTTAATCTGCCTACCTCTACAGGAGTTGGAGGTGATCTTAGGAATGGATTGGCTCTCTGCCAATCGCATTATGATAGATTATCGGGAGAAGAAGTTGTTGTTTCCCGACTCAGAGGAGCCTGAGTTGGTGTCTTCCCAGGGTGTTATGAGGGAACTATAGGACGGTGCGCAGTGCTACATGATCTTCACGCATATGGAGGTGGAGAGAGGGGAGACGACGTTTGTGATACCAGTCGTCCAGGATTTTGTGGATGTGTTTCCGGAGGAGGTATCAGGGTTGCCTCCCAGTAGAGAGGTGGAGTTCTCTATTGATCTAGTCCCAGGAACAGGCCCGGTCTCGATGGCCCCATATCGCATGGCTCCGGTAGAGTTGGTAGAGCTCAAGAAACAGATAGAAGATCTGATGGAGAAACAGTTCATCTGACCCAGCACTTCGCCTTGGGGAGCACCAGTGTTGTTGGTGAAGAAGAAGGACGGGAGTTCGCGTCTATGTGTGGACTACAGGCAACTAAACAAGATGACGATCAAGAATAAGTATCCGCTCCCGAGAATTGATGACTTGATGGATCAGTTGCATGGGTCATCAGTGTTCTCGAAGATAGATCTGTGATCGGGTTATCATCAGATTTTGGTGAAGGCTGATGATGTACAGAAGACAACCTTCAGGTCGAGGTATGGCCACTATGAGTACGTGGTTATGCCGTTTGGTGTGACCAACGCGCCAGCGGTGTTCATGGACTACATGAACAGGATCTTCCGACCTTTCCTAGATAAGTTTGTCGTGGTCTTCATAGACGACATCCTTATCTACTCCAGGACTTAGGAGGAACATGCAGAGCACCTGAGGTTGGTGCTTGGTGTTTTGAGAGAGAAGCAGTTGTATGCCAAGTTGTCCAAGTGTGAGTTCTGGATGGACGAGGTTCAGTTTTTGGGACACGTGATATCTGCTCAGGGGATTGCAATGGATCCGGCAAAGGTCGGGGCAGTGGTAAAGTGGGAAAGTCCCAAGTCGGCCACAGAGATCAGGAGCTTTGTGGGGTTAGCGGGCTACTATAGGAGATTCATAGAGGGATTCTCCAAGATAGTAGTGCCTCTGACTTTGCTTACTCGGAAGGACCAACCTTTCACTTGGACGGATAAGTGTGAGGAGAGCTTCCAAGAGCTAAAGAAGAGATTGACGAGTGCTCCTATATTGGTAATTCCGGATGTGGGGAAACCGTTTGAAGTCTACTGCGACGCGTCTCATCTTGGACTTGGTTGTGTCTTGATGCAAGAAAAGAAGGCAGTGGCGTATGCTTCACGACAGCTTAAAGTGCATGAGCGTAATTACCCCACTCATGACCTTGAGTTCGCAGCGATAGTATTTGCCTTGAAGATCTGGAGGCACTATCTTTATGGTGCTCAGTTTCGGGTGTTCAGCGACCACAAGAGTTTAAAGTACTTGTTTGATCAGAAGGAGCTGAACATGAGACATAGGAGATGGATGGAATTCCTAAAGGACTATGACTTCGAGCTCCTATATCACCCGGGGAAGGCAAATGTGGTGGCAGATGCCTTGAGTAGGAAGACGGTACATACGGTGCATCTCATGATAAAAGAGGCAGAACTACTAGAGAAGTTCAGGGACATGAAGATACAGGTGGAATTGGGGTCCGAGTCCATTAGGTGTAGTACCCTTACTATATCTAGTGACTTCTTGGACTCAATTAGAGAGAGGCAGTTGCTGGATGCCAGTCTGAACAGAGTCAGGGAACAGCTTGGGTCGGACGAGGTTAGAGACTTTGCCGTGAGTGATGATGGTATACTGAGATTTCAGGGTAGGATCTGTGTACCTAATGATGCAGAGGTAAGGAAGTTGATCCTTGAGGAAGGACACAAAAGTCGTCTTAGTTTGCATCCTGGCATGACTAAGATGTATCAGGACCTCAAGGAGAATTTCTGGTGGCAGGGGATGAAGAAAGATGTGGCTCAGTTTGTATCAGCTTGTTTAACGTGTCAAAAGGCGAAGGTGGAGCATCAGAGACCCGGTGGCATTCTACAATCATTGGAGGTACCTGTGTGGAAATGGGACAACATATCGATGGACTTTGTGACCCATTTCCCACGAACTTTTAGAGGACATGACACCATCTGGGTGATAGTAGATCGACTGATCAAGAGCGCACACTTCTTGGCGATGAACTTGAGAATGTCTATGGCCAAGTTGGCCCAGTTGTACATTAGGGAGATAGTAAGACTTCATGGGGTGCCCTCGAGCATAGTTTCCGACAGAGACCCACGGTTCACCTCCCAGTTTTGGCAGACGTTGCAGAGTGCTATGGGTAGCAAGCTCACCATGAGTTCAGCTTATCACCTCCAGACCGATGGTCAGTCTGAGAGGACGATCCAATCATTAGAGGATTTGTTGAGGACATGCATACTGGACCACCTGGGAGCTTGGGATGAGGTATTGCCTTTGATTGAGTTCACCTACAACAACAGTTTTCATGCGAGCATTGGCATGGCGCCATACGAGGCTCTTTATGGCAGGAGGTGTAGGACTCCTCTCTGTTGGTATCAGGATGGAGAGGCAGTGTTGGTTGGACCAGAGTTGTTAGAGCAGACCACCGAGAAGGTGAGGATGGTGAGGGATAGGATGCAGGCTTCTCATAGTAGGCAGAAGGCCTATGCGGACCGTAGGAGGAGGCCTTTGGAGTTTGCAGCGGGGGATCATGTATTCTTGATGGTGACCCGAACCACTGGTGTGGGGAGGGCTCTCCGCTCAAGGAAACTCTCCCCTAAATTCCTTGGCCCGTATCAGATCATGAGGAGGATTGGGCCAGTAGCTTACGAGATAGTTTTACCCCGTAGTTGGAAAACCTTCATCCAGTGTTTCATGTCTCGCAGCTGAGGAAGTATGTGTTCGACCCGGCCCCTGTGTTGGAAACCGAGGATATACAGATTAGGGAAGATCTCACAGTGGAAGTACCACCCATCGCTCTTGAGGATAGCAAGGTTGAGGAACGTTGTGGGAAGACCGTTAGTCTTGTTAAAGTCATCTGGGATCAGAGGACGGGTGACTCGACTTGGGAGTTAGAGGAGGACATGAAAAAATCACATCCACATCTGTTTACCTGGTGAGTCTTTATTTTCGAGGTCGAAAATTTTCTTGTTAGGGAGAATGTAAGGCCCATTAATTTTGGCTTACTAATTTTCTGCCCTAGAGCAAAGGGCTGCCCCTTGTGCTTGGGCCTAGGGTTGGCCCAACTGATAAAACCTGTTCCAGTTGCCCTAACGCTCCACTTTTCCTTGCATTCACAGAAACCACAGTCGTTTCCCCAACTGGTACGCTAGAGCTCTGCTAGGGTTTGTCCTTGTCTCGAACCAGTTCGTCCCAAGAGCTCAACTAGCGATTTCTACTCCACGTAAGTAACTCTAAACCTACTGTGCTTACCTCATAAAGCTTTACATTCGTTTTCCATCGATTAAAGTCCGAAAATAATCGTGTCCTCCGCTGTTTCGCCAGTTTTGCAAGTTCGTCTTTCAAGTTGCTGTGCTCCGAGGTCCCGTGTCGAAGTTCTGTTAACCCTTTTTCCAGGTACGGGAAGTCAGGGTTTGAGCTAGGTTGTTTGTTTCCTATCGTTCCTTGAGTTTGCGAACTATTTGCATGGATTAAATCGTTGTTCTGGATATGTGGGCTATTTTGTGTGTTTGGTTGGGCTGGATGATTAATCTGTTGCAGGTGAAACTAGGGCAAGAACTGATAATCTCGCCCAGGCGAGTCGGACTCGCCCAAGCGAGTCTGGAGAAGGCTCGCCCAAACCTTTTTTCGCGAAAAGTCGCCCAGGCGACCTACTCATCAGTTTGAGCGAGCGAACCACTCGCCCAGGCGAGAGGGATCTCGCCTAAGTGAGATCCCGCGTGTGCTCCTGCCCCTTTCTTAAGCCCTCGCCTAGGCGAAGGGGGACTCGCCTGAGCGAGCGCGTCTCGCCTGAGCGAGACCCTTTAGCCCTGAGCGAGGGGCTGGGCGAGACCATGTGCTGTTTGGATGTTTGGTTGTTCTTGGATGGTTAATACTGGTTTGGAAATGAATGGTATGATGAGGAGCATGTATATAAGGGAATGTTATGTATGCTTGGCATGATTTGTGAATTTCGTGTGACGGGTTTGGTATGAACTTGGCATGAAGGATGAATGAGTGAGTTGGAACTAAAGGAACATGGTATTGATATGAGATGAGGCCCTAGACTCACGGGGTGATGATGATCCGAGGTATGGAACCAGAATGTGATGCGTATGAGGAATCCATCTCAGGGGTTGATATGGAATTGTAAACATGATTTAATATTCTCTTATTTCTGAATTATGAATGTTGGTCCGTGTCAGCGTGTAAATTCCTTGGGGTCTCTAGGTGAGACTTTCAGGGTTGCGCTTCAGTGGTCGGGACGTAATCCCATGGGCCCTGTTAGTGGGTGTCCATGGTGGTGCCCCATCTGTATAACTAGGTAAGGATTCAAGGTAAGGTTGTATCCTGACACTCTGAGGAGCCAGTTAGTCTCACCTAGAGCGGACTGACTCTTGTGGTGAGAGTAGCAGGAGGCCTGAAATCCATTAAGGGCTAACCTTGTGGTGACGGAAATTTGATTCATCATAACACTTGTATCACATGGCTCAAGATCGAGCAGCTCGGGGTTGAGCAGAGGTATCCACCACAAGTGCAAGCATCCGCTGAATCCGACCAAGTTATACGTATCCGGATGAGTCGAGTCGAGTCGTAGTGTATTGAATGAAGAGTCATAACATGTTTGGTTGTTATATGGATGTGAGATGATGAACATATATTTGACTGTATGATACATATGTTGTTGGCTCTAGCTTACCCATTTTGTTGCATGGTTGTGTTGTATGTGGCTGTTCTTTCTTGCGATGATCATCAACTTGGTTGATGGGAGTAGATGGGCGAGGTTCTCGTGGTCAACAAGGGAATGGCGATTCCGCTACTTAGCCATCTGGGCTGGATCTTATACTTCTTTCCTCCATGCTTTCTTTAGGGTTGTGGCCCCTGTATTCGTGGTTATTAGATTGTAAACTTTTAGATAAACCGTTATCCTGCTTTTGTTGGCATCGTGGTGTGCCTAGTTTTGTAGGGGTGATGTTGAGAACCCCAGGACTGCGTTGTTATACTATCTTATGTGTGGTGTCTCCTTTAATTGCGTTTATAAATTAAATGGGACGTTAGAATTTGCAAAGTAAATATAATAAATAAAAATTAAATTTTATTTATATGAAATTAATGATACACTTATAAATATATAAATATGTTATATTTAGAAACAAAATTGTAAATATATTATGTTTTTAAGAAAAAAATGTAAAAATATAAATTTGTCATATTTTTATATTTAGTTTCCGATTTAATTTTAGTTACCTAAAATAAAAATATATAAAATTATAAAATTTAATATATAATTTTATTTGAGTCTTGGTGGTAACTACTATGCATTTCAGTTCAATTCAAAAATAGTGCAACTCAATTCAAAAATAGTGCAATTCAGTTCAAAATCAATGCAATTCGGTTCAAAAATATTACAATTCGATTTAAAAATAGTGAAGTTTGTTCAAAATCAGTGCAATTCGATTCAAAAACAGTGTTGTTAAGTTAAAAATTAGTGTAGTTCAGTTCAAAAATAGTGCAGTTCAATTCAAAAATAGTGTAGTTCAGTTAAAAAATAGTGCAGTTCAGTTTTGAAGTAGAGCAGTTCAGAAAACAGTTTAGTTTATAACAATTTAGTTGAGTTCATATTATAGTGTAGTACAGTTCAGTGCAGTGCAGTTCAGTCCAATTTATTTTTAAGAAAAACAGTTCAGTTCAGTTCGTCTGAACTATTTTTTAGTTCAGTGCAGTTCATGCGAATTATTTTTTAGTTCAGTGCAGTTTTTGGTAGTGCAGTGCAGTTTGGTTTATTTTGCCCGGTCCTAAATGGCCATCAATATTTTCTAAGTCTTCGCACACTTTGAATAATTCTATCAACATCCGGAAAAACTGCATTTTATACCCCATTACATCGATGAAAAACATAATATACCAGAGTCAGGGCAAAAATTGTCAAATTAAAGGCATAATACAGTGCAAAATCAAATGTTTGTTTGGGAGCAGCTGAGCTTCCAATAATTGGATAAACAAAAAGATCTTGTCCTCTTAACCTTCCACTGGTTTCGCCGCAACCGCAATTCCATAACAGAAAAGAACTTTCCAATTCTCATCCTCTTCTCATTCTGAAAATCCTGAACATCCTTATTAGTAGTATACACATCCCTAAACATAACAAACGCAACACCAGCACCAGGCGCACGCCCTTCTTTATAATAAGCCAACTCACTCTCCAACTCAGCCCTCAACTCCTGCAACTTTTTCAACCTCTCCTCATCACTATAACCAAACCTCACCATAAAATCAATACAAAAACCCTTCAACCATTTCCAACAACAAACCATCGAACCCCACAATCCGGTTTGGGAAACACCAAGGTCACGCTCATCGTCCGACAAAAGCCAAGAGTCCATCCTGGCCACCGTAATGAGTATAAGTCCTTGGGAGAACCACACCCCAAAAGCTAGCTATTGGAGTGGGAGAGCCCAAGTCCTTATAAGGCCTCCCCTTTGAGGTGACCTCCCCGATGTGGGACTCATAACATTGCCATCCCCTTCGAAAGCCGACGTCCCGGCGGCTCTCACCACCACGACGGGCCTCACCACCACTCCTCGGTGGGTCTATCCCCGGCGGGTCTATCCCTGGCGGGTCTACAACCCCCGGTTGGCCGGCTCTCAATGAAAGCACCATTGTAATGAGCATAAGTCCTTGGGAGAACCACACCCCAAAAGCTAGCTATTGGAGTGGGAGAGCCCAAGTCCTTATAAGGCCTCCCCTTTGAGGTGACCTCCCCGATGTGGGACTCGTAACAGCCACCAGCCACGAAATCTCATCCCTCACACACAACAATTCATTGGCTAAATCATTTCAAGCTCCTTAGTGGCCGAAATCCCAAAGTGAACCAAAAACACCACGACAACGACAAAAAGGAAGTGAATCCAGAGAAGAGAGTAGCCCTTCTCTATGTTCGTGATTGTGGTTCTGGAGAAGCCATTGTTGATGACAATGGTGCCAGTGAAGAGGTTCAGCGGGAGTAGGACGGTGACAGCGAGCACAGTGAGAGAGAGGAGGAAGGCGCAGTTGCCGCCCTCGATGAGAAGGAACTGCGCGACGTTAGTGCCGCAGTGCGGGCAATTTTGCAGCCAGTGGCGTGCCAGACGGCAAGGAGCTTGGAGGCGGTGGTCGCTACACAGCTTGACAAACGGTAAAACAAGATAAGCAAACGATAAGAAGATGGCTTTAGTGTCTTAGACTGTGTGCTTAGGTTTAGCAATGGTCATTAGTTTTGGTGCAATGTTTAATTTTCAATAGGGAGAAATTTTAGTTTTGGGAATTTTCATAATCCAAGAATTTTTAGTACAATTAAACTTTTTTAATTTATTTTAGGTCATGTTTTAATATATTAGGCTACACTTTTTAGGACAACATTTGAATAAAACATGATATAAGTTATCAACTGTATCACACTTAGCCGGTTCCGCTAGCATACCAACACATATCACCCTTGACCGACAACTCATATCGGCCAAGGCTGGGGAACTGGTGTACCACACCTAGCCAAACTCAACCAAATAAGTAAACGGTACATATATGCCAAAACAGTCAAGTATTCAGCCTAGGCCGAGTTGGCCTAAGCCTTACCAGATCAAACCGATAACCTAAATGTCTAGAGGAACGACCTGCACAAGATAACATATAATGAACATAAGCCGACAAGAAAAGTAGCCGGCCTAGGCCGACTACTCTTCTATACTCAGTAAGATCAAGGCCCCCCAACGTTCAATAGGTCCTAAAGGGCCTGGGCTAGGGCCTAGGCCCACTTACAACCCAAAGCCCAAGCCAAGGCCCGACCCATGGGATAACCAGACATAATTAATGCTCTATAAATACACGTGGACCCCAGTAATTAAAGGTACGCATTCATTAATCACTGATTTGACCTTTTGAGAGTTTTGACTCACTTGAGCTTCATAGCCCCTTCTGCAGGTAACCTCTCCTGGGTCCAAACCGACATGTACCAACCGGGAAGAGGCCAACTGAGAAGATAGCGGACTACATGGGTAAGGTGACGCTTATGCCTGACTTATCTTGTTTGTTCTCTACAGGAACATCAACATTTTAAAAATTGTTGCCTTAGGTACTTTTTAAGCCACACCTATAAAAATATTGTCTTTTCCATGTTTAAGCAACACTTTTTTATTTGTGGATAAATTTTGTATTGCCTAAAGCCAAAAATAGTATAGTGATTTTTTGGTTTAATTGAGTTATAAATTTTAAGAGTTGCCAATTATTTAAAAATATCTTAGAAAACACTAATTAATTTACACTTTATTATTTATACGATTTGGTACACTTATAAATCTCATAACTATGAGCTTTATTCTATGAACGAATATAATCCAAGGTTCTTCTACCACCCAAAGTATACGAGCAAATATAGACAACAGTTCCGTCTAATAACCATTGTTTAGGAGAGAATATAGTCAAGTCTAGACCATCATCTAAAATATTTTTTTTTTTAGACAATGACCTGATAGATCACGGTCTTTTAACTGTTGATGAAATTTTCATATAACTGTCATTTATGTTGTTCCACTAATAAGTAAATGTAATCCTAGCCACTTCACATTGTGACACCCATGTTCCATCATCTCCATCAAGTTAGGAAGCTCTTACACGGTTCGAAGGCCGCACTTCCCCGCTTGCAAAGCGTTGCAGAGAGAAAAATAAATAAAGTAGGTTGCGTTGCAGGCACGATAAAAAAGGAGAAAAAAAATGGAAAAAGTAAAACACTTTCAAAATAATTTAATATTTTATTAAATTCTGTCTTTGCATAAGTTTTACATACTTTTCTATATGAACCTCAAATTTAATTTAAATCTTTTTAATTTAAATTTAAATTTATATACAATTTATTAGATAAATATATAATTATTATTATGTTGTGCGCTTTTTAATTGAGACCATTTTTATATTTTTATTTATTATACTCTTAAATATTTAATTTCTATTACATTAATTTATTTGACTGTATTTTATTTTTATATTTCATTAAAATTTCTATGTTTAGTTTATTTTTATTTACCTAATCAATATTAACTAAGATTAATTTTTTATATTTAATGGATTATAACATTTCTCTTAAATTTTTAGTTATAAAATATAAGGTTAAATATGTTTTTGGTCCCTCAAGTTTCACTGAATTTTGGAATTAGTCCCTCATCAAAACTTTATACCAATTTAGTCCTTCATCTTTTAAAATGTGTGAATTTAGTCCTTTTAACCAAATTTTGTTAAGTTTATCTGATGTTTCAAGCGCATTTCATGATAGTATTTAAGTTAACATTGAAGTAAAAATGTGTCAAACATGTAAATAATTTAAATACTATCATGAAATGCACTTGAAACGTTAGATAATTAATATATTTTAATAGATATATGTTGTGTCCCGTATCCTCTACCTTTTTAATAATATCATATTTTCTAGTCTGTGTCATGTTCGTATCCATGAATTCTCGTGTCTGTGTCATGTTCGTGATCATGTCCATGCAGGGTCGACTCAAGGATAAAGCGAGTAAAACACTCGCTTTAGGCCTCAAGGATAAGAAGGTCTCAAAAAAAATTTACTACTAATATTTCTTTATTAAATTATGTTTAAGAAAAAAAGGCCTCAAATATTTTTTAGTACTAATTAATATAACTCTATTAAACTAATTATAAAATTATGTTTAAGATAAAAAAGTCTCAAAAAAATATTTTATTACTAATATAACTCTATTAAATTAATTATAAGTTTATGTTTGGAAATAAAATTTATATTAAATTATTATTAGTGTATGTTAAATTTTATTAGTAGTAAAAATGATAATTAATGAGTTAAAAAATATTTTTAGTAAATTATAATTTTGTTTTCAAGAAAGAGAATGATTAGCTATCTTTATTCTCTTATAATCAATATGGATCCTATTTTCTTCTTTTGTCTCTCTATGACTTCTCTTACCTCTAGGGATGGCAACGGGGCGGGGCGGGCACGGGTTTCGCTATCCCATACCCATCCCCGTAAAAAAAATTCATCCCCATCCCCATACCCAAACCCAACGGGTATTAAACTTTTGACTCATCTCCATCCCACCGGGTAACGGGTATAATCTCGTACCCATACCCATACCCATTTTCTTACTACTCCAATATTAATTTTAATTAATTTTTATAAAATAATAAAATTTTTATGATAAAGGAAACATAATATTATCAAATATTCAATATTAGAATGATTTGTTTCTTCCATATCAAATACTTTAAAATAAATTAT
>Ga0214543_1009054_pt1 | contig 15799 bp, 7 predicted proteins | sample CNSS2metaG_FD_160094 | JGI IMG/M metagenome (GOLD analysis project Ga0214543, IMG submission 160094) | Root nodule microbial communities from cowpea collected in UCLA plant growth center, Los Angeles, California, USA - CNSS2 | ecosystem: Host-associated > Plants > Roots > Nodule | place: USA... | reverse complement strand
ACCACGAGTCGTCCAGACCAAAGAAATAGCTTCACTATGATCAACAAGAGTACAAAAGAGTCTCAATCAATAGCACAAATTAGTGCCAACACCCAACCAAATAACAAAGCAACAAAGCTTTCAAAATAGAGAAGAACAAGAGAGGAAAACCTATAATATCACTGTTGCAGTGTGAAATTAATATCTTCCAACTCAGACCTCGTATCAAAGATCCGACAGGTCAGAAGGAAGAGCAATGAGTTCCGAACCTGCTGTAAAAATTTCAGCCTGATCCAACGGTGAACGAATCCGCAACGCCGATTCTACTGTGTCAGCTCTGTGAAAAACGTGAATAGAATTTTCCCTCTACCTCTCCCTCTATGTGTTAGGGCTTTCAGTGTGTTCTGACTCTATTGTTCTGTCTCTCTCTTTATTTTATAGCCCCTCTCCACTAGGTTAAGTGAGACATGAACTTTTCAAGTTTTGGGCCTTTTCTCCACATAAGAAGGGAGCCCAATACCCAACACCGGTGATATATTTTGACTTCCGGAAGTCGATTTTCGGTGATATATTTTGACTTCCGGAAGTCGACTTTCGGTGATATATTTTGACTTCCAGAAGTTGACTTCCGGTGATATATTTTGACTTCCGGAAGTTGAATTCCGGTGATATATTTTGACTTACAGAAGTCGACTTCCTATGATATATTTTGACTTACAGAAGTCAACTTCCTGTAATATATTTTGACTTACAGAAGTCGACTTCCTATGATATATTTTGACTTTTGAAAATCAACATCTGAAAGTAATTTTGGGGGTGTGATGTCCGTGAATTTTCTTAAATAGTCAAAGGGTTTATTGGGAATTTAAGGAAATTTTGAAGGTGCAGAAGAAATGTTTGGAGGAGTAGGAAGAAAGACCCTTGGTCTATTAACCCGCTCCTCTCCTTCGTAAGGGATAGTTGATTAAAGAGTTGGTCGAAATTAAAGAGAGAAGAAATAAAGTTATTGATGAGTTATGTGAAGATCAAAATAATGACTACACAATCTCATTGAAGCAAAATCAAATGAAACAGTACTTCAAAAAAATAAAATATTTTGTTCATTTAATAGAATGCAATTTTTTTTCGTAAAGACTCAATTAAAAATATAAACATTTATAAGTACACCTACGTAATTTTTTTGTTGTGTGAAAAGTTATACCAAAAATTTAGTCATAATTTTTTTTAAATAAGATAAAAAAAATACAAAATTGATATAAGTGTGGTATCTTTTCACCAAAGCACTAAATTCATCAACAATGTTTATAGAATTTCCTTATGCACCTCGAAAGATCTCATCCTATACTCCATTTCTTTACTATCTACAAAGTAAAAATTATGTTGGGTTTGTTCAAAAATAACAAAAATAAAATACAAGAATAATAACGAAAAAAAGCAACGCAGAAGGTGCCGTACATAATTATGATTTTAATACAATGTAAATAACATATACATAGATCTCTTTAAACGTAGAACTAAGGAAACGAAAAAAAAAAACTAAAAGACACAATCTAATCGGAAAAATGTTGGTTGACATTTAATGACTTTTATAAGTTTAAAATAATGTTATGAAAAGTAAATTTTTATATTTTTGAAAAAAAATGAAAGTGAATGATAGAGAAGGATAATGTCAAATGATAATAGAAAGAGTGACGTGTCAAATTCTTGCTCTCCAATCTAATTACATGTGATCTTATCATTTAAGTAGTCTTAACACTAATATTAGACACTCTCTAGATAATTTTGTATTCTTTATTTGTACTTACAATTTACAAACGGTCTTCGGTGCTTTTCATCGTAGTACATTACGGTAAACAACTTGAATTTGCTTCCACCAACTCTTTCTGAACATGCGTTGGTGCAAATTCTTGCTGCCTATAAAGCAACTCCCACAGTCAAAGTTTGGATTACACGGTAGAAAATATATATATATATATATATATATATATATATATATATATATATATATATATATATATGCATGTAAAGGTACAGATTCTTTCAAGAAAAGACTTCAACGAGAAAAACCAAACGTACCTTCAATCAACCAGTGTAGACAAACTGCTCCTCACTGCCAAACATAGTAAATTTTTGCATTAGTGAACCAATTAGTGAGCTGAAAGAGAAAGAAAACGAAGGAAGAATAAAGGGAGGTAACTCACTATTGGACGGAATCATCTCTGTGGACTTCACAGTTCCGCGGAATGTTGTGCTTTTCAGTTTTAATTTCCATTGACATGTTTGTCAACTTCAACTCAAGAAGACTGGTAACATGATTTAATCCATCTGGAAGTACTTTCATGCGCGGACATAATCGAATCTCCAGTTGTCTCAGAGAGGGAAGTGCTTTCTGCTCTATTTTCCATTCCTCTAATTGCTCCAACTTCCAAACTCTCAAGACACAAAGTTGAGAAAAGCTTTCAGACGTGCAAACAATGGTTCGTCCCAGGTAGGATTCCGCAAGTAGAGACAACGAGCGAAGATTCGGAGCATCTTCCAAAATTTGCATGGGATCAACCACTAGTTTCGAATGTGATAGGGTAAGCACAACAAGCGTTGGGGGAAGGAAGAGCTGATTCAATGGAGTACTCAAACATCCCAGCAAATACAAGTCGGTAAGATTTGTTGACAAACAAGTTTCTCTGGATAAACACTCTTTGTATTCAGATTTGTTGTGTTTGAAACGAAGCACTACATGGTCCTTTTATAGGCCTTTGGATATGACCCTTTAATTACATTCATTAAATATAACTATTACCTAACTCACAATTAATGAACTCTATTGCATGCTTAATCATAGCTAGACCCACTCTCAAACTTTTGCAATCTCCTAGACAATTAATATAGCAACTTCCAACTACCCACATTTAAGTTTACCTAACAAAACCCCCCGTAAACTTAAATGCTCTTCTTGTCCTTCATTCCGAGTATCATCTTATTGTTCTCGAACAGAGAGGATGACAGCGACTTTGTAAACATATCTATAGTTTGTGCTCGACTTTCGACATGCTCCAACTCTACATTTCCTTCTTTCACTTATTCTCGGATGAAGTGAAAACGAACATCAATGTGCTTGCTTCTCTGGGTCCTTTGCCAATTCAATGGCCGACTTGTTATCAACTTGAATCATAGTCCTTTTTCTTGCTTCAATTCCAATTTGCTTAGAAGGTTTCTAAGCTAAACTGCATGGCAGACACTCTAGAATGCTGCAACGTACTCTGCTTCACATGTTGACAGTGTTACAATGGATTGTTTCTTTGAAAGCCAGGTGAACGTCGTGCTCCCCATGAAGAATACATATCCAGACGTTCTTTTCTGGTCATCAACATCTCCACACCAATCACTGTTTGAGTAGCCGACTAGTCGATAGTCATCTGTCCTAGTATACATCAGACCAAGTGACACAGTTCCTCTCACATACCTTAGAATTCTCTTTAGGGCCTTCTAATGAGTATACCTCGGTTCCTCCATATACCTACTTGCTATTCCAACACTCAGCATTAAATCTGGTCTGGTATTTGTAAGATACCTGAGACTTCCAATCAGACTTCGGTATTTGCTCGCATCAACTCGGTCTCCATTTGCATACTTAGAAAGTTTTGTCCCCGGTTCCATAGGGGTGGAAACCGGGTTGCAACTCGTCATCTTAAACTTCTTCAAGACCTCCTTAGCATACCTTTCCTGCGACACAAAGATACCATCTTTCCCTTGAATGACTTCCAAACCAAGGAAATACTTCATAAGACCTAAGTCGGTCATCTCGAATTCCTTCTTCATCACTTCTTTAAATGCTTCCATCAGCTCAGCAATATTCCCCGTGAAGATAAGGTCATCAACATAGAGGGCAATGAACATCACATCTTCTCCTTTCTTCTTTATGTAAAGAGCATGTTCATAAGGGCACTGCTCATACCCATTCTTCTTCAAGTAAGTGTCGATTCTTCATTCCATGCTCGTAGAGCTTGCTTCAGGCCATAAAGTGCCTTCTTCAATCTTAGGACTTTCTTCTCTTCGCCTCTTCGCATGTATCCAAGTGGCTGTTCAACATATACTTCCTCCTCCAAGAATCCATTCAGAAATGCTGACTTCACATCCATCTGCAGGATTGTCCATCTGTGTTGAGCTGCTAAGGAAATCAACAACCTGATTGTTTCCATCCTCGTCACTGGAGCGAATACTTCATCATAGTCTATTCCTTCCTTCTGCTTGTACCCCTTCACTACGAGTCGAGTTTTATATCGCTCAACTTCTCCTTCGGCGTTTATTTTCTTCTTGTACACCCAATTTACGCCAATAGGCCGAGCTCCTTTGGGCAGATCGGTTAGCTCCCACGTGTTGTTGCGTTCGATTGCTCCGATCTCTTCATTCATTGCCATTTGCCACTTTTCCTCCTGCATAGCCTCTTCAAAGCTTAAGTCTTCTGAATCTGCCAAGAAACATACAACATGTACTTCGTCAATCGAGTTGTATATGTCTTGCAAGCTTCGCGCTCTAGGCTGTAGAAGTTCATCTTCTTCATCAGAAGTCTCATGATCTCTTACAGCTGGTGGTGTATCTACTTCCAAGCTTCTAGACTCCTTCTCCGAGTTGTTCCACTTCCACTCGCTTTCTTCATCAACTTGAACATCTCGACTCATAATCAACTTCTTTGTTATTGGGTTGAACAACCTATACGCCTTGGTTTTTTCATCATACCCAATAAACACGTACTTCTTACTCCGATCTTCAAGTTTGTTCCTTTGTTGAGCTAGAACATGACCATAAGCAATGCTGCCAAACACTTTGAGGTGAGACACACTCGACTTTCTTCCACTCCAGACTTCTTACGGTGGCTTCTCGTTCAGCTTAGCATGTGGACATCTATTTTGCACATAGATGGCACATTGCACTACTTCCACCCAAAACTCCTTATGCACATTCTTGCTTTTCAGCATTGTACGAACCATGTCAAGTATGGTTTAATTTTTCCTCTCAACTACTCCATTCTGTTGGGGTGAGTATGGTGCTGTCAGAAATCTCCTTATTCCTTGCTCCCCACAATACTTCATGAGTTCGGATGAGATGAATTCCCCTCCTCGGTTAGACCTAACAGATTTGATAGGCATGCCGGTCTCCTTTTCAACCATTGCTTTGAACCTTTTAAACACTTGGAACACCTCGGATTTCTCCTTCAAAAAATACACCCATGTTTTTCTTGAAAAATCATCTATGAAAGAAATGAAATACCTTTTTCCACTGAAAGATTTAGGTGTAATTGGTCCACAAATGTCTATGTGAATTAATCTGAGTTGTTCATTTGCCCGGTACTCGGTAGTCCTTGGAAATGAGGTCCTCGGATGCTTCCCGAGCACGCACTCTTCACAAAATTTCTTCTCAAACTCCACAGTCGGGAGTCCTCGCACCATCTCCTTTTTCACCAACTCGGCAAGTCCACCAAAATGCACCATCAGCTGACCCATGCTCAATATGGTTCTCTTGAGATTGGGTACATAGTACATGTAACATCCCTGGCTACCCCTCCTCGGGCCCCAGAGGCTGTCAGGTTACTACAACCCAATGCACCAGCGCAATTGGTAGCATCTGCTGGTGAACCAGAGGTGTTAAAGGTCAGGTTGGGGGTTCGATTCCCACTGGCAACAACCCACCCAGTATGAATGGGCGGAGAAGGGTGAGGGGTTGGGGTGCATTGGGCTGTAGTAACCTGACAGCCTCTGGGGCCCGAGGAGGGGTAGCCAGGGATGTTACAGTACACATCTCTAATTTCTCCAACTCGGTTGTTCTTTTTGCAGGTACCAGATTATACCTCGACCTTTTACTGCCACCTTTGATGCATCACCAAATGATACGTGTCCAGCCTCAACTTTGGTGAGCTCCTTAAAAAGATTCTCGTCCCCGCACATGTGGTTGCTTGCTCCTGTATCAAGGTACCAAACTGAGTTGTCAGAACATCTCAGACTTAGCTCGGCACCTGATCTCCTGGACATCATCAGTATTCCTTCTTCCTCAACATCCTCAGAAAGGAGGTTTGTTTCCTTCTTGCTTTCAGATCGGTAATCCTTCGCGAAATGTCCAACCTTTCCACAATTGTAACATTTGACTCCTGAGAAGTAGTCTTTGGCAAAATGACCATACTTACCACATTTGAAGCACTCAACTCCTGAGTTGTTTGATTGACCTCCTCGGCCTCTACCACCACGACCTCCACCTTGTCCTCGGCCATGCCAGTTTTGTTGGCCGACTTGTTCTTGACCTCTTCCATATCCTCCTCTGCCTCTACCACCCTGGCCTCGAGTGTTCTGAGTATAAGGAACCTTTTTCTCCCTAATGGTTGTCTTTGCTTGGAGTGCTTGATCAAGGGACTTCTCCTTCTTCTTCCTTCTTCGTTGCTCATGCGCTTCAAGCGACCCAACAAGCTCTTCCACCGAGAGCGCTGTCAAGTCCTTGGATTCCTCTATTGCGCAAACTATATTCTCGAAGTCGTCGGTTAATGACCTCAAGATTTTCTCCACCACTCGGCAAGCGGGCAACGTCTCTCCATTTCTACCGAGCTGATTCACTACGGTCTCAACTCGGGAGACGTACTCGACAACCCCTTCATCTTCCTTCATCCTCATCCTTTCAAGCTTGCCTCTAAGAGTTTGAAGTCGGACTTGTTTCACACGGTTATCCCCTTTGTATGCCTTCTCCAGAATATCCCACGTTTCTTTTGAAGACATAATATTTGCTATCTTCTCAAAGCCGAACTCATCAACAGCTCGATACAGCACGTACATAGCCGTTTTGTCCTTTGCTCGTGTTGCTTTTAACGTAGCAAGCTAGGCTATCGTCATTTCTCTAATGTCCTCTGGTTCTTGGTGCCCATTTTCGACCACCTCCCATACTTCTTGGGAACCAAGGAAAGCTTTCATTTGCAAGCTCTAGTTATCATAGCTGACACCTTTTGATAACTTTGGCAGGGGCATGCTGTTAGCTAAGTTGGCCATCTCGATCAAACTCTCTAACTAACTCAAACACTCAAGCTCTCAAGCTCTGATGCCAATTTGTTGAAAAACAAGTCTCTCTGGATAAACACTCTTTGTATTTAGATTTGTTGTGTTTGAAATGAAGCACTACATGGTCGTTTTATGGGCCTTTGGACATGACCCTTCAACTACATTCATTAAATATAACTACTACCTAACTCATAATTAATGAACTCTATTGCATGCTTAATCATAGCTAGACCCACTCTTTGTACGACTTGTGTTGTCCTTAACTAGTGTTCACCTCCCATAATTGTTTTGGCAGCCTTGGAAATTTCATTTTTAAGCAGTTCAGCTGTAGAACTTTTCACCCATATAACAATCAAAATTAGATAGGACAATGTTGTTTCTATATATGAACTTGGTCAGTTCTGTCTTGTCCGTGCCTTTAGTTCCAACTATTGAATAAATGCACCAGTGTTTCTCATCCGAGAGTAATTGGGCCATCAAAAACTCCAGGTCTTCATAACAGCCGACCATTGTGATTCATTACCAGGTGGTTGTGTCTTTCTACACAATGACTCGGACAGGGATCGACGTTGAGTCAGACCATATGCCTTTCTACTTCTCCAAGCATCTTTTATTTTCTGTTATCCTCTTCATCTTGTCCATGATGTGAAACCGCGCCTTGGAATCCAAGATGTTGTTTAGTATTGTCATATGCTTCAATTGGTTGAAGCTATTTTCTTTAAAATATACACTATAATTGTTTTACTTGTTTTACTTTCTTCCAGTTGGGGAATGTTGTGAATTGCAAAATATTGTTTTATTGTTATTTATTTTTGTGTCTCCTTTTATCTACATATAAATACTACCTTGGTGCATGGTTAAGGACGGTTCAACAGTTTATAAGGCCTAAAACAAATTTAAAAAATGAGGCCTTTATTTAAAAATTTATTTTTGAATTTTTTTTATGCAAAATTATTTATTAAATTGTCATAATTAATTTTATTTAACATTTCTTTCTTAGTGAATAATAGGACTAGTATGTTTAATATTTTTTTAGATAAGTTTTTATTATCTTTATATTTGAGAAATTTCTTTCGGCTCAAACAACTGACACTAGAATTCTTAAAATTATTATATAAGCATTTGTAAAAGAATTTATTCTTTTTATATATAATTTCTCTTAAGATATTTAATTCTGAAATTAAATCAAATCCATCAATATCCAACAAATTACCATGTTTTAAAGATTTTTCAAGGTTTAAGCATTTATCTTTCAAAAATGAAATATCTACACATCGCAATACACAAGACATTTGCTCTTTTTGTTCATAGCTCCTTTTTGAATAGCTTGATTCAAATTTTATAGTTAAAATATCTATATATTTTTATATAAAATAAAAAATGATAATATATAAAACACTACTAAAGATAAATATATAAAACGAATGAAGTAAAACAATAAAACTTGGTTCTGGTTGTCAAGAAAATAAATTTGATAGTAGACTTGTATTATCTTCAAGTCTCAAGTCTCTTTTTCGTTCTTAAGTTCAACTTTTTTTCACAAACTTTCAAAGTTGTTTATTTTAAGATTAATCATTAATAAAAAGAATTAAAAAAAATATTGTTCTTTTTTTTCCTAAACTTGAATTATCTTTTTACAGAAAACTTAACTTTGAATTACGCTCAAATTAATCTATTATTAACAAAAAGACTAAACCATAATCTAATTAATAATTTTGTAAAAAAAAATAAGTTTCTCCCCAATATATATGCAAAAAAAAAAACTCTCGAAACTCGTAATCTAAAAGTACCAACAAATAAAACTAGACAAAAGAAACACATTTATAATTTGAATACAAATTCAAAATAGAATAAAAATAGCAACAACTATAATAGAAAGAAAAAAACATACTAACTAGAAATGAGAAATAAAGATGAAAAAATTGGTATACATGGACAACATGAGATTAAAGAGATTGAAGAGAAGAAAATAAAGTAAGGAGACATAAGAGAAGTTATAGAGATAAAAGAAGAAAATAGAATCCAAATAAATTATAAGAAAATAAAGATAGCTAATCATTCTTTTGTAAACAAAATTATAATTTACTAAAAAAATGTTTTAACTATTATCAATTTTACTACCAATAAAAATTAACATACACTAATAATAACTTAATTAAATTTTATTTCCAAACATAAACTTATAATTATTTTAATAGAGCTATATTAGTAATAAAATATTTTTTTTTTGTCCTTTTTTATCTTAAACATAATTTTATAATTAGTTTAAGAAAGGTATATTAATTAGTACTAAAAATATATTGAGGCCTTTTTTTCTTAAACATAATTTTATAATTAATTTAATAGAAAATATTAGTAGAAAAATTTCTTTTTTTAAGGCCTTCTTATCCTTAAGGCCTAAAACGATTACTTTACTCACTTTACCCTTGAGTCAGTCTTGTGCATGGCATGGGAAAAAACACAACAAAACAACAACAAATACTAGAGTTTTCAAAAGTGTTCTTCTTTTCTTCTCTATATTATCTTTAAGATAGTAGTGTTCATAAGGTGTGGAGATCCTTTGCTGCACTCGATCGATCTGATGGGTTGTTGTATCTTGGGAGAGAAACACATATGATCTGAAACACATATGTTTGTGTATTGTGTATTTGTATGCATGTCTCAACCCAGGCTATTTCTATCCTTATCTCATTTATCTATTATTGTTATAAGTATTATTATGTCTCTAATGAATATTCTTTGATTCATATACATGTCTATTATTATTGCTCTAATTATTATTATTATTATAATAATTTTATTATTAACAGTATTATTTGTTTAATCATTGTCTAACATAAATATACGGGGGAATGTTGCGGTTAAGGAATCACAATAATCGGAGAGTGGATCTTATTCATCTTCGGTCTTCAACTACCTCTAAGTTTGTCCCACATGAATAGGTGACCTAACCTTGTATAATAATTCAATCTAATAATTTTTTTAAAAAAATGACAAGTCATTCAAATAACTCAAAATCAAGAAACTTGGTTGCATGAATCAGTTTATCAAGAAGATCTTCTATCGAGACACAGAACCTTCCCCCAAGGAATCAAAAGAACTCATTTTCAATAAACTTAGGGAGAAATCATGGAGTGCAAAACACATTAAAGCCGGTAAAAAAGTTCGAGGAGATTGACTTCTCCATAGAAGGAGTGTCATTCCATTTATTGGAGTACTCACAGCCTTTTGATTTGACATATTGCTACTGAACTTTGCCATTATACACATGGTAAAGTTTGTAAAATTTTATAGATGTATTTTTGGTTGCGTTACAAATTTCATTGCATATAATGAATAACCTTGGATTAAAATACCCATCATGTAAATGAATTAGAAAGATTAGGAATCGAAAAGTATATGAATCACTAAATGAAAATAGTTTAAATCAAGGAAATAAATAGATTTTTTATTTAATAAGAAAAAATAATGTATATATAAAAAATATGTATAAATATATAATTTGGCACTCCTGAATATTTTGTCCAAAGTTCCGCCATTACTCATCCATGTATAGCTTATAATGGCTCATTTATGGCTTTTATTTTAACTTTTGCATATGCAGTGTTTGAGATTTCAAAAGGTTTTTTCCCAGGGAAGGGGGTATGATAATTAAAAACAAACTGCGCTCATCCTTCTTCTTCTTTTTTTCATTTTTTATCTCTATTTTTTTTTTCTTTAAAATTAATGTGTTTGAAAATTTTTAAAGAAAGAATTATTTAACCTTTTTTATTTACCATTAAATAATCATCTTTTTATTTTTATTTTTCAAAAATAAATTTATTCACCTAGATAAAATTGGATGTTAACACCAATGTATGATAAGCTGTATACAAAGGCATTGACAACATATACACCCCTTGGCATTTTCTTCAAATGTAAGTTTTTTCTACACCTTAACTACATTTGTTTCATTTTACCTTTGATAAATAATAAAAGTCACATAGATTATGAAAAGACAATTACGACTCTTTGTTGGGACTATTGTGTCTGAGGTATATATTGTCATTGTTTCACTTCCATCGAGTTGGGGAATGTTTTGGTTAAACAATCATAGGAATTGGAAAGTGATCTTATCTACTGGTTCATTTTAGATCTTCAGACACCCTTAAGCCTGACATAAGGTGTTATAATGTTGTATGCAAAACTATAATTTAAATTATAATTTTGTATGCAAAATTATAATTTAAATTATAATGTTGTACGCAAAATTATAACTTAAAATTATAATTTTGTACGCAAAATTATACCTTAAAATTATAATTTTGTACGCAAAATTATAATATTAGAAGTAAGAGTTCTGGTTTTAGCTAGTTTGTTGCTGCAAGTGATCCTAATATTTTTTTACAACAGAAGAAAAGTACACAGCTAATAGATGGCTGCAACTAGTTGTGTGGTTGACTTATCAGTTTATCAAGAAGATCTTCTACGGAGACACAAAACCTGCCCCCGAGGAATCAAAAGAACTCATTTTCAAGAAACTTAGGGAGAAATCATGGAGTGCAAAAGACATTAAAGTTGGTAAAAGAGCGCGAGGAGATTGAGTTCTTCACAGAAGGAGTGTCATTCCATTTATTGGAGTATTAAGGTACAACTTGATCACAGCCTTTTGATTTGACATATTGTTATTGACCTTTGCCATTATAAAATTTGTAAAATTTTATAGATGTATTTTGGACTACGTTACAAATTTCATTACATATAATGAATAACCTTGAATTGGATTAAAATACCCATCATGTAAATAAATTAGAAAGATTAGGAATCGAAACGTATATGAATCACTAAATGAAAATAGTTTAAATCAAGGAAATAAATAGTTTTTTATTTAATAAGAAAAAATAATTTATATATAAAAAATATATATAAATATATAATTTGGCACCCTGAATATTTTGTCAAAAGTTCAGCCATTGCTCATCCTTCTTCTTTATTTTTATTTTTTCATTTTTTATCTCTCTATTTTGTTTTTCTTTAAAATTAATGTTTGAAAATTTTTAAAGAAAAGATTATTTAACCTTTTTTATTTACCATTAAATAATCATCTTTTTATTTTTATTTTTCAAAAATAAATTTATTCAGCTAGATAAAATTGGATGTTGACACCCGTGTATGAAAAGTCGTATACAAAGGCATGGGCAACATATACACGCCTTGACATCTTCTTCAAATGTAAGTTTTTTCTACACCTTAACTACATTTGTTTCATTTTACCCTATAATTAATAAAAGTCACATAGATTATAAAAAGACAATTACGACTCTTTGTTGGGACTATTGTGTTTGATATATATATATATATATATTGTCATTGTTTCACTTCCATCGAGTTCTCTTGTGTCATAAAATTATAATTTTGTATGCAAAATTAAAATTATAATTCTGTACGCAAAATTATAATTAAAATTTTGTACGCAAAATTATAAATTAAATTATAATGTTGTATGCAAAATTATAATTTAGAATTGTAATTTTAAAATTATAATTTTGTACGCAAAATTATAATATTGGAAGTAAGAGTTCTGGTTTTAGCTAGTTTGTTGCTGCAAGTGATCCTAATATTTTTTTGCAACAGAAGAAAAGTACACAACTAATAGATGGCTGCAACTAGTTGTGTGGTTGGCTTATCAGTTTATCAAGAAGATCTTCTATGGAGACACAAAACCTGCCCCCGAGGAATCAAAAGAACTCATTTTCAAGAAACTTAGGAAGAAATCATGGAGTGCAAAAGACATTAAAGTTGGTAAAAGAGCGCGAGGAGATTGAGTTCTTCACAGAAGGAGTGTCATTCCATTTATTGGAGTATTAAGGTACAACTTGATCACAGCCTTTTGATTTGACATATTGTTATTGACCTTTGCCATTATAAAATTTGTAAAATTTTATAGATGTATTTTGGACTACGTTACAAATTTCATTACATATAATGAATAACCTTGAATTGGATTAAAATACCCATCATGTAAATAAATTAGAAAGATTAGGAATCGAAACGTATATGAATCACTAAATGAAAATAGTTTAAATCAAGGAAATAAATAGTTTTTTATTTAATAAGAAAAAATAATTTATATATAAAAAATATATATAAATATATAATTTGGCACCCTGAATATTTTGTCAAAAGTTCAGCCATTGCTCATCCTTCTTCTTTATTTTTATTTTTTCATTTTTTATCTCTCTACTTTGTTTTTCTTTAAAATTAATATTTGAAAATTTTTAAAGAAAAGATTATTTAACCTTTTTTATTTACCATTAAATAATCATCTTTTTATTTTTATTTTTCAAAAATAAATTTATTCATCTAGATAAAATTGGATGTTGACACCCGTGTATGAAAAGTTGTATACAAAGGCATGGGCAACATATACACGCCTTGACATCTTCTTCAAATGTAAGTTTTTTCTACACCTTAACAACTTTTGTTTCATTTTACCTTATAATTAATAAAAGTCACATAGATTATATCACATAGATTATAAAAAGACAATTACGACTCTTTGTTGGGACTATTGTGTTTGAGATATATATATTGTCATTGTTTCACTTCCATCGAGTTCTCTTGTGTCATAAAATTATAATTTTGTACGCAAAATTAAAATTATAATTTTGTACGCAAAATTATAATTTTAAAATTATAATTTTTGTACACAAAATTATAATATTGGAAGTAAGAGTTCTGGTTTTGGCTAGTTTGTTGCTGCAAGTGAGTCTAATATTTTGTGACAACCGAAGAAAAGTACACAGCTAATAGATGACTGCATTGTTGTCTATTTCTTGGGCATTCTTTCTCAAGACAACAAAACTGCTATTACAGGAGAAAAAAACAAGTATGTGGTATGTGCAGGTTTGATGCTAGTAGGCGAGCTAACTCTGTGAGATCTTTAGAAGCAAGTCTGTCGGAAATTATACTATCCTTAGAGATGTTGTGCCATTCAGCAAGCCCAAGCCAATGTAGAGGGCTTAAAGTGTTGAAGATCATGCATTAAGAAAATAATATCTTCAAGCGAAAGTAAATGCACAATTAAGAACAAAAAATATAAATTAAAGCACATAAAAAATCTAACATGTTCGGCACCTCAAATCCAACCACTCATGTGCATCACCTGAAAGGCACAACATGCAACGTTGATTTTGGTTAGCCTGTCAAATTGCTTCTCTATGCAACTTGATTTTGGTTAGCATGTCAAAATTGTTACTCTTCCTCCCTTGATTTTAACTTCTTACTTAAAACCTCAGTTCTGATAAATTGTACTAAGAAAATAATCTCTTCAAACAGAAACACATCCATCCGATAAAATTACAATAATTACCCACAATTACCCAAGTCTCCCATGCACCCAAGACCCAAGAGACCTATTGGCAATAATTCCAAAAACAACTCTTTATTTCTATCTATATCTATAGTACTTTTTGTTGTTTTTTCTCTTCATATTACCATATTAATGGATGTGAAACTTTGGATGAATACTAACCTGAAATCCAACTGTAATCAGTTTAGTTTAGGGGATGAGCTGCTCACTCATGTCTGGCTTTTAATGACATAATTAGGTATCACTAAAGTTATGGTCATCAAGAAAGAAGGACAAGCTTATAGGCAGCTAAATTTGTTTTGGCCAATTAGTCATTCATTTCCATGGTTGAGATCACTAAGATTTTAACTTTTCAGGTACATAGTGCGTCTCAGATTTCAAAAGGTTTTTTCCCACCTAAATAACATCTTCCTTCGCTATAACATGGTGTTATTAGTTTTAGATAAGATGGAATATGAATGTATTTAAGTTGAGATGTTAGAACAGTAATGGTGAGTAATATAAAATAATGGGTTTTTCTCTTGCATGAGGGTGGTGTTAAACTTAGTAAGTAGGGGTTGTGCCTAGTAATTTGAAGATTTAATTTTAATCTTCTGGAGACCAGTTCCTCTCCTTCTATGTATCTCCCGTTACCCTTTTTCTCTTGCATCTAAAAAATACAGTTTGTGAGAAAGTGAAGAATATTAATAGTGTACCTTTGAATATCTTCTTCCTTCTCTCAAAGTTCAATTTTTCTTTTTCAGAAGAAAGCGTGCATGTGTACGTGGTTGGAGAGGAATATAGTTTTTGTGAGCTTGAGCTTATTTTTTTAGTGTTTCATGGTTAGATATTTAAGTTTGCAAGTGATAAAGGAATTCTTTTGTGTTGTAGTTCATCCTCGTTCTCAACTTTATTTCCCGACATAAAAAGTCAAAGCAAGAAAAACTAACTTTGTTTTAAATTACAAATAGAGTTTCGAGAGATAAATTAATTTTGGGATTCTTTATGGTGGTCAATTTAATTGGTAATTTTGTTAAATTCCTGAATAAGATTGGTTTTGTGATTGATGTTGGTGAGCTAATGTTAGGGTCAGATTCTTAAGTAACGTTTGACTTCGCTAGCTAGGCTAAAGTTTTAAAAGATTTAAATTTGCTCGACATCCTCCCACTATGTCTCCTAATTTATATATGATAGTGATGTTAGAAAATGATTACTCAAATAATACTAATAATAATAAAAAATATGAAATAATATAATAATAATAATAATAATAATATACAATGATACAATAATAATTATTAAAACAATAATAATACTAAGACATATATATATATATCTATAACTATATATAAAGGGGATTCCCTCTTTTGTGTCCACATTTCATAATTCCAACTTTACCCTTTATAATTTAATTATTTATTAAATTTTTAAAAATTAATGGTTATTTGTATAAGTTTTT
>Ga0214543_1009045_pt1 | contig 15813 bp, 7 predicted proteins | sample CNSS2metaG_FD_160094 | JGI IMG/M metagenome (GOLD analysis project Ga0214543, IMG submission 160094) | Root nodule microbial communities from cowpea collected in UCLA plant growth center, Los Angeles, California, USA - CNSS2 | ecosystem: Host-associated > Plants > Roots > Nodule | place: USA... | reverse complement strand
TGTTTTCTTCTTTATGTTTATGCATGCAAATTATGATGAAGAAAACAAATTATGTTATGTTATTGTTTTGTAAAATGACATTATGTTTGAACCCATTATGGACTTCTCATTTTTAAGGTCATATTAAGGAGAAAGGGATGATATAGTAGTACATGGAAGGGATCATGTCGATCAAATGATGTGTGACCGCCATGACTCTTATTATGTCTGTATCTTTAATTATGAATAATGATGGAACCAATTTATGCAAGGTCTTTTATTGCGCATTATGTTTATGTATTAAATCACATAATGTTATGACATCATATGAGTCAAGTGGGAGAATGTTAGAATTAATTGACGAATTAATTCTATTAGTGACTCATTTGAAATATTATGATGGGCCCAATTGTGATTTAATAAAATATAAAGACTTATTGATTATTATTATGAGAAGTGATAATAAAATAAAATAAAGATAAAATAAAAACCAACTTGATGGACGTTGGTTTATAAAAGGAATAGGGGTTCTGTCTCTGGCCATAAGGTTATTCTCACAGTAACCCATCAAGAACGTGTGAGAAGAGAAAGAAAGGCAAAGAGATAGATTGGGAAACAGTGGTTGAAGAGCACACAAGATTACAAATTTGAAGAACGCATATTCACAGGATCTCTCATGGATCAAGGTTAGTGCTCTATTATGTTTTATCGGGTGAGAATCATAACTCTTAAAGATCCTTAATTAATTTTACAATAATAACACACACTTTTGTTAAAGAGAACTCACAAAATATCATAATTGAACTACTTGTATACAAAATTAGAGGAATCATTAAATGTATATCAATCAATGGTGTAATTTGATGCCCTAGCGTTCTCTAGAAGACTTGTACTAACATGTTCTAACATAAACTAGCACTCAATTCGTCATAAATCTTAGATAAAAATTAAACCTCAGTTTCTTACATTGAATTATTACTAACCTGTGCTTAAAAAGCCTTTATACAATAATCTCTTTTAGTCGTCATCTAAAATATTATATGCATGATTAGATCCACACTGAAATATAAGATATTTCTTTTTTTCTAAATGAATTTTTTGTTTAATACTTTGACCATTGGTGTCATAATAGTATCCCATGTATTCTCACATATAAAGGGCAACACACTCGTAAAGGGACACATGAAGAGCAACATATCTTATAAATATTCCTTGTAATTTACAACACAAGCTATACCATATTAATGCATTCACTTTATCATCATCAATAAACATATCAGGCATTCATCTCAACACAACAATCACATATATAAATATATAACATCATATGTTCATCATCAACATCATCATCACCATTGTATAGATATCATTTGAGTGACCTTACTTCTTGAAACTAAGTAAGATTTTTTTGCTTTAGCAATATTATGTTGCTTAAGCAATAGTTCCAAAAAGAATAGTTGGTTTTATCTCTCATTTGCTCAAAAGTTCATTCAATGCTTGAGTGTCATCCCAATTTTTAAGTGACAATATTTATTGTATCACCAAAAAAGCTTTAAAATCACCAATCTCATTTTTTTGTCAATTCCTAAGTGACCATATTGTCATTTGAGAATTGATACATAGTTGCGTTGTCACGCAAGTTCTAGAATTTCATGCTGCATCATCACTTCAATGCTTCATACCCTCTTTATATGATTTTTCATTAGTTTGTGTTTGTAACCAAATGCATTTTGGCAAGACATCACAATATAGTTTAGGTAAATTGTTCATCATTCCCTTTAGTGACATTTACTTCTTTTTCCTTCTTATAAATTTCTAATCAACAATTCTAAAGCCATCCAACATTGAAGTATGAGTTTGAGGACTTCTTATTATCATGCATTGAACTAAAAGTTGTACAATTTGTGTTAAGTGTGGCCACAACTTTGTTAGGATTAAGAGGTTTATTAACCATGCCATTTTTTTTGTTACATTTGTTATTAGTGTTATCTTGAAAGGTTCCTTTACTCGTGTTTGGATGAATGAGTTTGAAAAAAAAGAGAATGGAACATTAACTTTTAGTATAATTAAATTTTTCCTATATAAAATATAGAAAAACTAAAGGATATAATAGAAAATGTTGTATAAATTTTTTGTCATTTTAGTAAAGTCAAAAGCAATTTACTAGAATAATACACAATAATTAGTTGTTAGATTAATAGAGGCTAATTATATTAAATATTGTTGTTAAACAACCCAAACACATTCATAAATGATAATTTGATAAAAATGACACCACAAATGTTAAGGATAAAAGATAAATAAAAAATAACAAAAAGTCATACATGGAAAAAGGTACATGCTTTGACTAAAGTGTTAATAAACTTCAATTTATGTTCGTGACAAAATTAGCTATACTTAAACATTAGAACACAAAGTTTCTCTCTTAGTAAACTCTAACTTAACTCTCATAGTTTTCTATTTCTACAATTGAACTTATAGCTTTTAGTTAACGTTAATTGTCATTGTATGTTCATTTATATAACAACATATATATAGTAACTAACTTGTGTGAAACATGGAAAAACTTACAGAGAATAGAAGTGAATAGTATTTATTGTTACTGAGTTGAATCATCATTTGAGAAACTTTTCTAAATAGTTTCAATAAAAAGATAAGAGATTGGACATTCTACTAAGACTACCTACTATATGTGTTGGAATATGCATATCGTATATTGGATAGTTTGATGAAGTTAAATAGTTTAAGAACTAATATTTTATTGAACCAATCTTGGCTTAACACAAATATTTTAAGTGAGGCTCCCCACCTACTACTGAGTCCATCACAAACTTAATTATCAATCAATTAATCAAATCCATTCAATGAAATAATTTGTTGCATAATAAAACGTTTTTAATCATATCAAATATCGAGACCTTCATCATCTTGACAAACCCTTAAACAATCTTCTTTCTTAAAATATGTAGCTTGATGTTAATGTATTTCATTATTTCATTATAGACTGATTATTGGATAACAATGTAGCCCTCTTGTTGTCATTGTAAACATTAACAACCTAGTCTTGCATCTTCAATTATCTAGCTACAATTGTAAGCATAAGGCTTCCTTGAATGCATTTATCACGGAAGTATACTTTAATTTAGTGGTCGAAAAAGTTAACACCTTTTGTAGATTGACCTTTTATTCGATCCCAATGTCATACATAGTAAATTATTATTTTTTAGTGAAAATTAAAATTAGTTTATTTTTCAAACTTTTGCTCAATTTAGTTCTCAACTTTAGAAATGCGTTAATTTAATTTTTATAAAATAATTTTGTTAAATTTATTTGACGTTTCAAACAAGTTTTTCAAGTAACATTGAAACAAAAATGTATCAAGCGGTGTAAACAACTAAAATGTTATCATGAAACATATTTAAAACGTCAAATAAACTTAACAAAATTTGGTTAAAATGACTAAACCTAAATATTTCTAAAGTTAGAGAATTAAATTAAACAAAATTTTTAAAAATTGACTTATTTAAATTTTCACTTCAAATTATGAAAAAAAAAATTTAACCCCGATATAGTCATACTTCACAGTCGTGTAGTTATCAAATATTAATGCAGGCCAAATAAATAAATGCATGGCAACCAACAGCTACATCCCACTAACTTCCGCACAATACCTCATAAAATCCATTAAGGATGTATATAGACTACCTACCCATTTCACAATTTATGAATTATTTAAATTCATTGATTAATTTTTTTATTTTTATTTTTATTTTTAAATACTTTATTTAAATAACTCAATTTAAATTCAATATATTTTTTAACAAAGTATTTCAATTGGTACTAAGTTTTAAAAAATATTTTAATAGTAAAAACCTTTGATAATTCAAAAATTATTATTTTTGTGATATTTTTTTAGTTAATGATGGTCAAAATAATGTTTTGATCATAGTCCATAAGATTTGTTTACTTTACGACAAAGTTCTTCTTAATTAAATCATAGTTATTTTAGTTGATATTGGTCAAAGTTATTTGTTTACTAATATCAGCTAAAGAAAACCCATGAATTAGCATTGACTAAAAGAATTTGAGTCAACAATAAATAAAAAATTTCCCATTTGACATTTGAAAAAATAAATTCTAATGTTGAGACCTCAACCAGCATCAGTAAAAAAAATATGTTTAGTCAATAATACTCCAATCTTGATGAAGTCGATCACATCTGTACCCCAACTTCTTAGTATTATTTGTCACGAGACAAGTTAATGTATCATTCACATATAAGTTACTTTTATCGTATTCTAAAATTAGTTTATCTATAAATTAGATTATTTAAAAAAAACAGTGAATACATAACTAATACATTCATTTCATTTCGCGCAAAATCTTTGATTAGTATTAGTTCAATTCGTAATTTGTACTTATATTTATGTTTTTGATATTCTTTTAATTTAATTGAGTTTCTTATATTTTAAAACTTACTTAATTTAATATCCTTTTAAGAAAAAAACTCGATGTAATCTCTTTAGTTGAATTGACAGTTGTTTGGAATCGTCACTTATGTCTTCCACGGATCAAAATATGAATCTTTTGTATATAAAAATTTGGACAATTTAATATTTGAAAATGTGTCACATGTTAAAATTAGAAGAGTTCTAAAATAAAAAATATCAAAATTTTGACATGTGACAAATCTAGATTTTAATATGGAACACTTTTTAAATGGTGTTAACATCAATATAACATAAGTGATCATATTAAATGATTTTACAAATATAAAAATCAAAAGGAATCATAGATTATATGAAATAAATTACTAATTAACTTTTTTTCTTATATTTTGTTTTCTATCGGTAAAATTTATTTGAAACCATCAATTTTGATGAGTCCCACTCTCCTGATTTAAAAGTGAGATCCACCTATATTAATAATATTCTAATAAAGCTCACCCCATCACAAAGAGTGTAATAAAGAAAGTGTAAAAGAAAAGTGTTCATAGCATTCTTCTTCCTACTTCCTTTAGTTAAGTCCAGGCTCGATATAATTTTAAGATATCGTACTTGTTCTTTAAATGAGTTACGAGTTTGAGTTTAGGCCTGTAGCTATGTGACATTGCTTCGCATCATATCAGCAGGAACATGGAATTTAGTCCAACAACCGTGTAAAAGTATCATGCATCTAAAAGTCTAACCCTAACTTTCATGATCCATCATTATATAGTGGTGGAGAGCATATCACCCAAAATTTAAAGACTCCTCTTAGAGTAAGAAAGCCTCAAAAGTGCACAAGTGTGTTCCCTCTTGAATTAAAGAGGATTATATTCAGAACTTTAATTTAAATCAACTCTAAATGTGCTAGAACAGTTACCATCCCATATTCCAAATCACTCATTCTATATCATCATCTCATGAAATTCTCACATCTTTAGTGTTTATAAATCTCTATGCTCTCAAAGTTGTATGAAGGTTACAAGGTAAAGTATGATTGTTATAAATTCAAGGTGAGTTGGAAAATGAGTAAGATAAACGATATATAAGAGGAAAAGAGATTTGTAAATTTATTGTTTTAAGAATTTGTGTTAGTAGTAATGCCTTGATTTTTAATTTGAGTTTGTAACTTATAGATGTCTCTTCTAAAAAAACTTCGTAATAATATGAGAGTCGATGATTCATCTTGGTGACGATTCAGATAAATAGAGTATAACGTAAGTGAAGAATCACAATGGTATCAGAGTCGATAGTTCATCTTAGTAGTAACTTGGATGAGTATGATATAAAGTAGATGAAGAATCTTAAAATTTAAGAGTTCTTTATATAGAAAGTCTTCTATTTCAGGAGAGTGTGTCTTGCTATAAAATGACGGTACAAAGGAATGATCATCACTAAGATACAATGTTTGAGAGGAAGGTGCTCCAATGTGGAGATACTCACACTCACACTCGAGAGAGATTGTTAGAAATTTAAGATGTATTGAAAATTTCACATCGGATCAAAATTTGTAAGATAAACAATATGTAAAATAACCTATAAACTAATTACCTTAAAATTTAAGGTTAAAAGTGACGTCGTGATCTCTCATATGGACTTATTCACAATTCATTGAGGTCAAATCTCCATGATGTCTCCCCTAAAGAAAAACCTCACTGATTTATTATTTGATGTTAAACATCTATAGCATATGATTGAGAAACAGACAACTATAGGAAGCTACACTGCACCATGTTACCGAAAAGCAAATACATTAGTTTATCTATCTCTGGCATGCTGCCTTTCAATGATACACATTAACAAGAAAATCAATTGTTTCCGAGGTGCCTCTGTATGTGGATTCAAACCAAGACATGACCTATGTATGTCCTAAGTTTGACCCCAAATCAATGTAAACTACATATATTGCATTACTCTCTCTTGGATTTGGAGAGAGCTCTCTTTCTCTGTGCAAGCATGTATGTATACAAGTGAGGAGTACCTGCATATAATGATACCAAATCGATCACTTAAAATACAGTCAGCGAAATAAATATTACCCTAAGGTTATATCAATAACAGTGCAAAGATGTTCTGTTCATGCCTGGAACGTAGATTCCCAGTGCAGCAATGGCAGCATAAAAGTAATCAAATGACGAGTTCCATTTGTTTGGCATCCTTATGCAATACTTCTCAGAAGCCTGAAAATACTTGTCAGATTAACTCAACTCCAACTTACTGAGAAACTATCAAATATTTTCACCATATTGTATCATAAGTAATAGACTATTCTCCTCCATTTCCATTTTATCATTCTAGTAATGCTACGAAATTACACAAGACAACACACATGTTGCAGCTTTAGATCTAATGATTCTAAAGTGTACATTTGGCAACCAAATTAATTTACCTTGATGAACGGTAGTGCGATGTATATTAGGCCAATTTCACTGCTTATGCCTGTTGGATACAAAACTATGAAGCTGCTGTATCTGCAAAGAAACAATTTGTAATTGATGTAAGAAAAAATTGATTTGCCAATTGCTATACTCCATGAACAAGGCTTAGCAATCAAACTTCGTACCTAAGCCACAAAAGCCATGATGGAGTAAATCCAAAAGTCTCTTTGAATCCAAAGAAAGAATACCGAATGATCTACAATTGCAACAACAAAGAAGATAAATATTTATCTTCATTAATACTTCTCTTACCTTTGTAATCAATGAATTCACTACAGAAACAAACAGAGGAATCCAATTACAGAAGAAAATAGGTCACCGAGCCAAAAAAATTGCTGTCACCCCAATCAACGCTTCAAATTTCATACTATTAGGTTCTTCTAAGTTTTAGACATCAAATTTGAACATTAGCATAACAGAGGTGGCATTTATTTGAAGTAAGTAATGTCATCTTCATGCAGGAAGTGCTCTATAACTTATAACCATTCTGCAGAAGTTTGTTATGGCTAGCTAACATCAAACAAAAAGAACAAAAAGCCAAACAAATAATTTGAACATCACATGAAAGAGCAATCACAAACACTTACCTCTGCGATGGACCAGCTGATTAGTAGGGAGGTAACAAGCACATGAGACTGAGTCTGGTGATAAAAGATGGGGCAACTTTTCAGTAGAAGAATATGATTGAATACTGAACAAACAAATTAAATGCGTTCAACAAAAAATAAAATAATCCAATTTTTTCTTCACCTCAGGAAAACTCCATAAAATGCCCCAAGTCAAGAACAGCCTTGAACTTATCTGTGGCAACGTCGCTGTTATTGGAGATCTCACCAGTCCTTCACAAAAGAAAATAACACAGAATTTCATAAACAAACCAACTCTAACTTCAATTTTCATTTTCGTTAAGCATAACCCCACACATTGAGAACAGATTACTCACCTACTAAACCATGAAGAATCTAGCTCACCATTCAGTAGAAAGCCCACCAAACAAAAAGTTAGAAAAAACTCGAGATAGATAATTCCAACAAGAAACTTGAACAAATTGCTTGAAAAAATCAAAAGGGGGTGTCCGTAGTTCCGAAAAATCAAAAACCTTTAGGAACAATTACCTCTAGCACAGCAGCTGTTTGAGAAAAAAGCAGAGGCTTTTCTGCTGCATCGTAAACATGCTCATGACCCGATTCGTTCAACGTTTTGAGAACAAAATACAGAACTTGACACCTGAACAAATTATTAGAGATATTTGAGAAAGGGCAAGAGATGAATGAATCATGACGTTATAAAGAGAAAGGGTGAGTAAGTGTACCATCCAAACAAAACGGTCCAATTGTAAAGGGAGAGATAGAGGCGCCTTAGAAGTGAGAAAAACCCAGCCATGAAGAGAGATCTAGGACTAGACGAAGAAACAAGAGTGCAAAATTCAGAGATCGAAAAGGAATATTTTAAGGATGTGTTAGTTAATTACTGAGTAGGAGATTTAACGTGGGATGAGGTGTCTGGTAACAGATTTTAAGATGGTTTGGTTGAGAAGCTCAACTCCTCAACTACTTTTGTATCGTAATAACATGCCAGTGGGACTGAGAACAGTTATCTGTTGGAAGATCCAAGTACAAAATATGAATGTATCTGTAATTCGAATCATATACTGTGATTTATCGTAATTAGAATATACAAAAATTGAACACATAAATATTGTTTTGGGTATATTTTAAATATCTTAACCAAACTTGATTAACAGTGTTATTCTTTTATTTACATTAATAGTATTTATAATTTATAATTTATAAGTAATTTATTACTGTAAGACTAAAGTTTATTGCTATCATAATAACAAGTTTCGACATAAAGAAATACAAGAATTTCAAGAAATATTAAAGATTAGTTCAAGTGTTTTAACTGAAACACAGTACTTATAAAATAATGCTAATAAATTTATAATAATGTAAATGAGATAATATAAAAGTCGTTGGTGAGACCATTCAACATATTTTGAACCAAAATAATAAAATGTAATTACAATATCATCTTGAGTACTCAACATATCAAAACAATTTAAGAAAAACTTAATTAAAAATATTTAAATCGATCAAAAACTTAAAATTTAATTAAATTTAAATTTTTATGAACCGTGATATATGACATCGTTTTCATATACGGAAAAACTTTCTCCAATGCCTTTAAAATAAATAAAATGAGAAGAACGAAGTAATTCATGTATAAGAATCATCATCCTAGTTAACTTTTTGAATATACAAGTAGTCAATCATAATTCTAGATTTCCAACTCCATTATACAACAAACCCTTTTCTAATATAAATTGTAACTAATATCTTTAGTATTATTGTATGGAGTTTCTCCCCCTTAGTATCCATTTCTCTTCTTCATTATATAGTTTATTTTAATTTCGAGATGCTTATGTAACGAACATCTGTATTGAGAAAAAAAAAGGGTAAACAAAGAAGGAAATACAAATAAATAAATGCCATATACAATCCAAAGAATGGTCAAGTAACTGCATGATCTTTTTGTCGGAAATACAAGACAAAGAATGATCATGATGACCTTTTTTTGCTGAAAATACAAACACATTCCTATTCTTCTAACAAATTTAGCTCCTTGAATGGTGATCTAGTATCAGAATTGGCTTCAAGTTTCTTCATTCTCGTGGGAGACTGAATAAATATATTCTCCTTTACGTGAAAAGCACCATCTGTTTTCAAATTCATTACTGGACAACCATTCTCAAAAGACTGCACCATGCTTCTCAACATGTCCATTAATAGAGTGTCTTCAGCAGATAACTCATTGATTTTGTCACTGAATCCCTGAATAAAAGCTAACAAGCTTTCCCTTTCTGATGACAGTCCCGTAGCATTTTCAAGCAATTTTCCATTCTCCATCTTGAGTTTCTGAAGCAAAGAATCTGAATTTCTTAGCTTAGTCACCATTTCATCATTCAACTCCATTACTTTGGCTTGTTTAGCACTCAATTGCTCCACTTGCTGCATAAGTTCATCCATTCTCTTGTCTTTTCCTTTCATAAGCAGGACAAGATTATTTTTCTCATCCTCAAAGGTTCTTTCTATTGTGCCTTTCTCAATCACAGTTTTTTCAAATTCTTTCTGGAGCTCTTCTAGAATCTTGTCCTTTTCCGCTATCATCTGGAGATATCTGACATTATCAGATTCAAAGGACCCTGCTGATTCCTCCCTCGCTCTTAGTTCATGTTCCAATAGCTCAACTTGTTGTTGCAGATAATTTAGGCTCCTCTCTTTCTCTTCTAACATATAAACCAAGTTGTCTTTCTCTTGCTTGAGGCTTTCGCCAAAGTCTACTTGTACAAGAAGTGAAGTTTCCAGTTCTCTACGCACCACATGATTTTCTTCTAGTTCATTCTTCAAGCGCTCAACAATTGGCTTCCATATTTGCAATTCAAATTCCACTTCATTTCTTTCACATATTGTCTCATCCAATTCAATGATTACACTGTCTAAAGCATCATGAACCTCTTTAAGCTGTTCTTTAAAGTTACATTCCATATGCAAAACCTTCTCTTTGAGAATCAGCTGACTCGTGGTTGATTCCTCCAGCTCATTTTGCAGTTCATTTTGCAAGACCTTGTGCCTATCCAGTTCAGTTTGCAGTTCATTTTGCAAAACCTTGTGCCTATCCAGTTCAGTTTGCAGTAGTTCATTGTTGAATCCATTACACTCACCCTCTCTAAAACATGCTGCTATCTCACGTTCTTCATTTAGGCTTTTCTGGGCACTCATCAAAGCAGCATCTTTCATCTCCAACTGTTTCATCAGTTGAAAAATCTCCTCTTCTCTCGCTTCGTTGATGAGGTCCATCTCATCCTTACCACTAACATGCTTCAAATGAGCCTCAGAAATTCCCTGTTTCAACACTAACAGCATCACAGACATCTCCTCATTCAACAACTTCATCTCAATGGATAAAGAATGAGACCTTTCTAGTTCCATCTGGAGGCCTTCAACTGCTTCAATTTTCGTTTCCAACTCAGATTGACACCTATTCAGGTCTTCTGTCAACTGTTTTAGCATCAAGTTCCACTCAGCTTCTTTAGCCTTTAAATTAGAGGAACACTCTCTATGAGTGTGTTCCAAACTTCTGAGCCTGGACCGTAACTTTGACTGCGAATATGAAGCTCCTGCCTCTTGAATTTGAGCTTCCTGGAGTTCTTTGAGGGACATCCGCAGCTCTTGATTTTCTTGCTCTAGCTTATCAATTCTGTATTTTGACTCTTTATTATATGCCTCTTTTGTTTTTAGCAAATATCTCAAATCCGCAATATCTTTGTCACGGTCAGTGTTTAAGCAATCTAGTTGTAACCTAGAATCCTGGTACTCATTACTAGCATCGTCAAGCTGCACCTTAAGATTAGAAACTTCAACTTCCAGCCGCTTTTTCTGGCTTTCTACATGAGCAAGAGCTTGGTGGCAAGTGTGTATCTGGTGTTGTAAATCCTCTGATATTCTGGTCTGAGAGTCTAACCTTGTCTGAAGTGAAGAAATCTCATCTATCAATGTACATTGTTCCATCTCCCACTCCTTCTTGCAAGACTTAAACTGCAGTCGAAGTCTATCATGTGCTTCTTCTAGATGCTTAAACTGTTCCTTCTTCCATTTTAATTGATCTTCCACCTTCCTGCTTTCCTCCTCTAATTTCTGGAGCATGTCATCTCTTTCTCTTAGTTCTTTGGATACTCTGTTTTTTTTCTCTGATTCCAAACACTTCTCCTTTGAAACCAAAAGGCAACCTTTCAGTCTTTCAATATCTTGTTTGCACATATAAATCTGTTGTTCCTGGTTCTGTGTCTTCTCATTTGCCTCCTCTAAGGCCAACACCAGCCCTCTTTTTTCTTCTTCCAACTTTTTCAACTTGTCATCACAATCCGCTCGAAGTTTATCATTTGCAGCACTGAGATGTTTGATTATTGTCTCCTTTCTATTCAAATTCCCTTTGAGATCTTCACATTCTAGCTTTGTCTCAGAGATCTCATCTTCCTGTTGAAGCAGCTTTTGGTCCAGCTTCTCAGCTTTGCACTTTGCTTCCTGTATCTGTTTGATCTGTGCATTATGGGATTTCTTCAAGTTCTCAAGCAAATCTGTCTTGGTTCTAAGTTCTGCCTTCAGTTCTTCTATTTCTGCTTTTGCTTCATCGAGCTCTTCGTAAACCTTGTCCATTTCTTTTCACATTTAAGACATTCAAGACAAACCTGGTCTGCAAGCATTGTTCAGATTAAATCAAGTGTTCTTATCCCCACCAAAAACACGAAAAGTAAAGAGGTATTGATTAAAGTAAAAACTCAAACTTGGCATTTCATTTAACTTGTACTTGTTCAAAATTAACTTAAAAAAAAACGTTTTAACAAAAGAATTTGCTGAATGAACTCCAAAATGAACCATTACTAGATAAAGTTTCCTAAAATATTCAGGAGTATTCCTAGGGTAACTATGGATCATGATAAGAATCATATTCGGAACAATATCTAACTTTACGTCTCTAAGAGACACTCCTCTTCGTAAAAGCATATCCCAAACAATCAGAAATTAAAAAAAAAAAAAAGTAACATTATTCAAGCACTTATCTTCGAAGCATTAACTAAGAGACATTACACTACAAATCTTACACAAAGGCTAAATGGTTCACTTTGCCATATGAAAGCAGTAAAATTCCTGAAAATCATTTAACATACAGACTTCAGTACATTACATAAAATCAAACCTCGTATCCCGCTAACGTTAACAAATAATCTGATTTAGTACATTTTTTTAAATGATCAAGTTACTTGCAATCACTGGTTTCGGACAAAGGAGTTCAAAATCATAAAAAAAAATTCTCAGAATTTCCAAGTCTTTTTTGGGACGGTTTCAAGATAAAAGGTAAGAAACCCAGAAACTGACCTGGCTTGATGGAAGAGCAGAAGAAAGTATTGCTTTGGAGTGAAGATGGAGAATGCAAAATGGAGAGAAAGAGAGACGCTGATCAGAAGTGACCGTTATTGTGCACTAACTGCTTTTCATGTGAGATAAAAACGAAACCAGAAAAGGAGATAATGCAATGGGTAGATATTATCGTTGCTTTCGAAATGAGGAAACTAGCCGTTGAAACTGAAAGTTAGTAGATTAAAGTACTGAAAATTTGTTTGGTCATGTTAACTTTGTTTGGGCTAAAACTTGGTTTCTGTAGATGGGCTTTCGACACATTTATTGCGTCAAATGAAGGGGACTGCTATTCACACCCTTTCTACTATTCACAGTTCCTTTTAATTTAATTTTCTTTTATTTGAAATACTCAAGAAATTAGTCTCATTTTGTCCATTTTTATGGTTTTTATGGTAAATGACTTACATACACTAATCTAAATTCTTATATTTAAAATTACGATTTTAGTTTTGTAATGTAATTTTTATTTTACATAAATTAGTTTGCGTATATCTGTAAAAAAAAATGTAGTTTTTAAAAGGAATTAAGATAAGAGACATAAATAAGAATAGGTCAGAGAAAGAAACGGAGGGAGAGTGTCCAATTATAAAAAAATATATATAACTCTAATTAAGTTTAATTGATTATAATTAACCAGTTAATTATGAATTATTATTAAAATAATTAAATGTAAAAAAGTGATTATAATTATTGTAAATAATCAAACTGTTTCTGTTTTCTTAACTTTCATTGAGGACAGTTTATAAACCTTTATGTACATTTTAGTTATAATTGCTAATGAGAAAATTTCCTCTTGTTTTCTCTCAGTAATCTTTTCTTGTGTACATATGTTGTGTTGACATTATGTGTGTGCCTACTATGATGTGCGGTGTCTTGGCCTAACAATAATAAGCCAACCATTAGTTGCTATGAAAATTTGATTATGCATCTAAATAGGTTGTATAATATTATAATCAAAATCAATTACATAAGTAATCATGTAATTTAAATTAATAATTGAATAGTTTTTTTTAAGTAACCTTTGAACTTAATTTTTGTTAATACCAAATAATTATTAATACATAATATCCATGGTAAGGAGTGTACAAAATATTGGTAAAATTATATATATTAGAATTCAGTTCAATAACTAGGTATGGTAGGATTATAACAGTCCAAATAAAAGTTAGACATCACTTTTACCTGAAAATTTTATTAGAAAAAAAAAAATAAAAAGAAAAATAAAAGATTACAGTAGTCACTGGAAATGTTGATTATTAATATTATTTTATAAATAAAATCATATTTTACATATTAATATTTTATAATTTTATAATATTACATCTTTCTATTGATTTAATGAACGCAAGTTGTTTTTTAGATTAAATATATTTTTGGTCTCTTAACTTTTGGCAAAAATTGAAATTAGTTTCTCTTCGAAACTTTAGCCTAATTTATTTCTCAATTTTAGAAATATATGGATTTAGTCATTTTAACCAAATTTTAAGATAATGTTTGAGTTAACGTTGAAGCAAAAATGTGTCAAACACCATAAGCAATTCAAGTACTATCATGAAATACACTTAAAACATAAGATAAATTTAACAAAATTTGATTAAAAAGATTGAATTCACACATTTCTAAAGATATCTACGTATTTTTTAAAATGAAGGACTAAATTAGTTACAAATTTTAAAAATAGACTAATTCTAAAATTCACTTAAACTTGAGAAATCAAAAACATATTTAATCCTTTTTATTTAAGTTCGGAAGTTGAAAAACATCAATTACTTACAAAATAGGTCATCTCTTTTTCATATTTTATAGAGTGAAGCGTGAGGTACGTGCTACATTATGGCTAACTTAAAATAAAATGAAGGCTTAATTACTGTTTTAGTCCTCTTATTTGTTAGCAAATTTCAAAATGTTCTTTCTATTATTCAGAGTCTCAATTTAGTTATCAAGTTTTCAAAAGTCACTCAATTTAGTCCTCAAAGTTAACAGCGTCAAAAATCAATAACGGAACAGTGACATGACTGTTTTATTCTGGCTGACTTAGAATTACGTGGCCCGTTAGAATTATGTGGAAGGTGAATTGGGGGAAATGAAATTAGGGTTAGTATATTGGAATTGGGATTAGAGGTTAAATAATCTGTCGCTTCTTTGCATTGGTGTGAGGAATTGGGAGCAGCAGAAATTGCGTTCTTGGGTTTATCATCTGTAATCGCCATCGTGGAGCATATTCCAGGTGAGTTGTTCTTCGAAATTTCGTTCTTGCGTTTTAGGACTTTGTGTATTTTGGGTATAGGGTTTTCAGTTGGTGGGTTTGGGTGTAGGGTTTTGATTTGCACACTTGATTGTCGGTTTTTAGTGAATCTTTGTTTAATTTTTACGATGTTTCCGTGTTGTCCCACCACTTTGACATTAATGTGTGGTTTGTGGTCCCCCTTTAACGGGGTTTGTGTATCCTGTCGGTTTGTCGGTGGTATATGTTGTAATAATTGTATATTGGTATGAGTATCTAGTAATTTCACAGGTTTATGATGGAAGATGACAAGTTTAAAGTGGTTATTCACCATGGAGGATATTTCGTGAATGAGGGTGGAATCAAGTACGTCAATGGCCATAGAAGTGAATTATGGTGTGATGAAGACAGGTGGTCTTACTTCGAGGTGCTTTCCATATTGAGAGAAATGGGTTATATTAATGTGAAGGATCTGTGTTATTCAGTAGGAGGTTGTCCAGTGTTGGAGGAAAGGTTGCGTCAATTTGTTGATGATGTTGGTGCACTGCATATGGTCCAAATCGCGAAGCAGCGTGGTGAAGTCCATATGTATGTCATTCACTCAGTATGTGTAGCAGAGGAGGTACATATGTTGGAATATTATCCAGGTGGGGATAATGGTGAAGACCATACTGGTGTGGAGAATGACACTAGGCTGAACCCGTAGAGGAAAT
>Ga0214543_1009036_pt1 | contig 15832 bp, 9 predicted proteins | sample CNSS2metaG_FD_160094 | JGI IMG/M metagenome (GOLD analysis project Ga0214543, IMG submission 160094) | Root nodule microbial communities from cowpea collected in UCLA plant growth center, Los Angeles, California, USA - CNSS2 | ecosystem: Host-associated > Plants > Roots > Nodule | place: USA... | reverse complement strand
TGCTTGCCACTAATGATATAGGCATATTGCTCGAAACTAAGAAATTTCTGTCAAAGAATTTTGAAATGAAAGATCTTGGTGACGCCTCCTTTGTATTAGGAATTCAGATACATCGAGATCGATCTCGAGGTATTCTAGGATTATCACAAAGGAGCTATATCGATAAAGTTCTTAAAAGGTTTAACATGCATGAATGTAAATCCGGGGATACTCCAGTTGCTAAGGGAGACAAGTTCAGTCTCAATCAGTGCCCAAAGGGAAATTTGGAAATTGAGGAAATGCAGAAGATTCCTTATGCGTCAGCTATAGGGAGTTTGATGTATGCCCAAGTATGTACGCGTCCAAACATAGCATACGTAGTTGGGGTTCTAGGCAGATACTTAAGCAATCCAGGAATGGAGCATTGGAAAGCAGCAAAGAGGGTCATGAGATATTTAAAGAGAACAAGAGGTTATATGCTCACATACAGGAGATCAGACCAGTTGGAAATCATTGGGTTTTTTGACTCAGATTTTGCAGGATGTCAAGATAGCTTAAAATCTACTTCAGGTTACATTTTTATGTTGGCAGGTGGTGCGGTTTCTTGGCGCAGTGTCAAGCAAACCCTTACAGCTTCATCCACCATGGCAATAGAATTTGTAGCATGCTATGAGGCATCTAATCACAGGATATGGCTGAGAAATTTTGTCACAGGGCTGAAAATTGTGGAAAGCATTGAAAGACCACTTAAGTTATATTGTGACAATAAATCAGTTGTATTGTATTCCAACAACAATAGGAGCTCGACTAAGTCGAAGCACATCGACATTAAGTTCCTAGTTGTTAAAGAAAGAGTACAGAGTGGACAAATTTCCATAGAACATTTAGGGACAAACTCCATGATTGCAAATCCTCTAACTAAAGGCCTTCCACCCAAGGTCTTTCATGAGCATGTTGCTCACATGGGTGTTTTACAGTTTGAGGAATCTGAGGTTTAGTGGGAGATAGTCATTTTTTTTATATGTTTTATGTTCTATGTTTAATTTCTTGTATGCATACATTAAACTTTCAGACATATTTGGTTATTTATATATGTGGTTTTAATTTTACATTTTGTACATTAAGTTTTTATATTGATCTCATTAAGTTAAAGTTTGGACCAATTGAAAATAGATGTGTATATATAGATCACCTTCACATAATTTTTCATGCTACACATTTCATGATGAATCCATGTCATTTGGTTGTGTCAGGATTAGTGATCATTGTTGCTTTTAGTTGCGATTGATGCAATGAAAAACTGGTTTGGTTCTACATATTGATATAATCAATGGACGGGACTTTTGGAGTATGCTCGAGTAATATAATGGCAAATTTGAGCTCATAAAGTCTAACACATTTATAAGGTTGTAAGGACATATATATTTGTGACCAGTGGGAGATTGTTAGTAATGTTGGGTCATGCATATATATGACACATAATTAAATGTGTTAGGGCCATTATTTATAAAGCCAAATAATAAAGTGATCTGACTAAATTAAAGATTTGGCTAAATGCATATGTCATAAAAATAAATATGTGTAGAGACTAGTTAGTAATTTCTAATTTGATGAGGGGCCAAATTAGAAATACTAAAACTTAAGTAATTCGGATTATAAATGGTCGTGGTCCCCTTCTGAGAGCACACAGAGAGTCGTAACATACTCTTCCTGTTCCTTTCTCCCTATCCCCATCAAGAGAGAAAATCAAAGGGAAATAAAGGGTGCTCTACAGGAGGAAGATCACTGCATCATTAGTGCTCTCTAATATTATCGTTATGGCCAATTCAAGTACGCTTCCGTTTACTCTTTACAGCATGATTATCAGTATGGGATATTTTTTATGATTGATTATTAGAATCAATAATAGGATCATATTCTGCGTTTATGCTTACAAATCAGACATATCCTTCCCCTGAAGCACTATTTCGTTCTCTTATAATGTTTTTTTACGCTTTATGTATAAATAAGTGTCGTTTCAAGGAATCATATACTTGCTTAAGCGACCAAAACATGTCTTCATTATCATATCGGATAATCTCCCAATTTCAATACAAGATTTTTTGATGTCTTGTCATAGTCATAACCACTTACAAACTTTAAGAAAAGAAAAAAGTAAGATAGAAGAACAGAGGAAAGAAAGAAAGATGTAAAGGTGGGATGAAAGGATATTAATATTTATAGGTCCTCATCATAGTTTTCTGCTTTTCTTCGATGTAATATTACTTTTATGGCAATGCTCACAAATATATCACCTTTTTCTTTAATTTAAGTAAATATGATATTTTTTATTTATTTTAAATCTAACCATATTTAATGTTATCATTATCAGTCACTTGAACAATTTTAGAAGAAACTAAAAACATTTTTAAAACTACAGTATAGAAAAATAAGAATAAAATTACATGGAGAAAAATAAAAACAGATAAAGCCAGGGAAAAAATATTTAACTCAGGGTTTAAATATAGGTGAAGAACGTAATCGTTATGAATGCAAATGCATCTGAGATGTAGTATGAATTTTTCACTAATAATTGCTTCTCTCTTATCGTAAGTAATTTATTACAGCTGAAATTATTAAATTAGCTAAAGAAGAATTGATTAAATTGTTGAAAATTAGATGACTTTTCACATTTTTTTCACTAGTTTAGATACGCTACACCAAACTAGAATTCAAAGTGAATATAAATGAAAAAAAGAAAAGAATGTTTGTTTAATAATTACAAGAAAATGATATTTAAATACGTTATAAATTGATTAAAAATAAATTGAGGTGTTCGATGTTCTTCTAAATTCTATTTACTTTCAACTTCGTTCATTATTATAATTACCTGTCTCATTGATATACGTGTATTGTGAAAAAGATGCATGGCTTATGCTTTTACAGAGAGATGGTTTTCAAAGCAAAAGGAAAGTTATAAGTATCTTTAAAAATACAGATTGTAATCTGAAAATGTTCATAGTTATTAGTGTAATATATTATATATTTTCTATGATTTTTAGTGGCTGTTGGTCTAATTTCTCAAATGTTAAAGTAAAAAAGTTTCTGTGATGGGTATGTAAAGATCGTGTGTCTGACTGTGTTGCATTATTGCTTTCTCTTCTAAAACTTCGTGACTTCTTCAATTCCTTCCATGGAATTGGCGACTTCATCATCCAAACGGCAACGAAAGTACGATGTGCTCATCAACTTCAGTGAAATCGAAGACATCGGCAAGAAATTTGTTTCTCATCTCGATTCTGCCCTCTCTGCTAATGGACTCACCACTTTCCTTCACCACCAGAATGCAGTGCAGCCAAAGGACATCCAACAACCTATCCTCCATCTCTGTCGGGTTGCAATTGTTGTTTTCACCAAAACTTATTCTGAATCTGCTTGGTGTCTTCATCAGCTTCAACAAATAATTGACTGGCACGAAACTTATTCCCGACATGTTCTTCCCGTATATTACGAAATTCAGCCATCTGATGTACGCCTTCAGAAGGGTGATTTTGGAAAAGCCTTTAAAGCAACTGCACACCAAACATTTTCAGAACAACAACTAGAGCATGGCATGTCCAGGTGGAGCCACGCACTCACCAAAGTTGCGAATTTCTTTGGATGGGACGAGAGCAATCACAGGTAAATCACACTCTTAATCAACTAGATTTTAAGCTTGTGATTTAACTTTGTTGTTAAATGACTTCTTCTATAATTGTTATTGAACTTGAAGGAGTGATGCTGAACTAGTGGACACAATTGTTAAGAGCGTTCTTAATTTACCAGTCCTGTCTGTTACTAACTTTCCAGTTAGATTACAATCCCACGTGCAAGATGTGATTGGAACTATCAAAAATAAATCCATGGAAGTGTGTAGGATAGGGATATGTGGAATGGAAGGATCCGGTAAAACCACCCTTGCCAAAGCCATTTACAATCAAATTCATGGTACATTTACGGAGAAAAGTTTCATTGAAGATATTTCAGAAGTCAATCGAACAAGAGGGTGCATTTATTTACAAGAACAACTTCTTTCAGACGTCCTAAAAATAAAGGTGAAGATTGATCATAGCGTTGAGATGGGAACAGGTATGATTCAGCAAAGACTTCATGGGAAAAGGATGCTCATTGTACTTGACGATATGATCAATGAGTACTATCCATTATTCGACCTAAGGAAATGTTGTGCATGGTTCGGTAAAGGAACTGTAATAATCATCACAACGAAAGATGAAGAGCTACTGAGGAAGCATCAAATTGATTCTATCTTTCGGATAAATCTAATGAATGCAAATGAGTCTCTTGAGCTTTTTAGTTGGCATGCATTTCGAGAAGCAAAACCAAATGAAGAATACAGTGACCTTGCAAAAACAGTAGTTACTTATTGTGGAGGACTACCTCTTGCCCTTGAACTCATTGGAGCTTGTTTATTTGAAAGGACGAAAGAAGAATGGAATACAGTGTTGTTAAGATTAGACAATAAGATTTATTCCTTAATGTATATTGTTCCACTGATATTGAAAATAAGCTTCGACAGTTTACCGAATAAAATCGAAAAAGATTTATTCCTTGATGCATGTTGTTTCTTTGTTGGTAAAGGCAGAGCCTATGTTAAGAAAATGTTGAATGGCTGTGGAGTTGACCCTAATAGTGGAATAAGAGTTCTCATAGAACGTAACCTCATAAAAGTTAGAAAGAACAACAAATTTGGAATACATCCTTTGCTACGAGATATGGGAAGCGGAATTATTCGTGAAATTTCAGGAAAGGAACATGGGAAGAACAGTCGAATGTGGTATGATAGTGATGCAGAATATGCACTGTCAGAGAATACTGTAAGAACAATCTTAATCTATGGTTTTGAAACTTATTTTTGGAAGTGATTGCTTTCTAATGTGCAATATATTTGTTTTTCTTAGCTATTTTCATCACAGAGAGCAAAAGTCATTCAAGGATTGCCTGAGAAACTATTTTTAACCAACACAGATGGCTTAAAACCTTGTCCTTTAAAGGAAACAAACACATCAAGAATATGTTGAAACTCACTGGAGATTCTGGGTACGTTTCTAAGAAATTGAGATGGGCCAGTTTGCGAGGGTTTCCTTCAGAATTCCTACCTAATAACTTTTATCACCATGATGCAATAGCCATTGATTTAAAACACAGTCTTCTTCGATTCGTTTGGAAACAACCCCAGGTTTTTTTCTTACATATCATATTCTTTTAAAACCCATCTTAAAATAGAAATAGTATTTGATTCCACTTATAACTATTTTATTTTTTCATTTTCTTTGCTAATATTTTATCCAAAAACTATCTTCTTGAAGGTTTTGCTTTGGCTAAAAGTTCTTAATCTTAGTCACTCCAAGTACTTGACAAAAACCCCCGACTTTATCGGACTACCACGTCTTGAACAACTCATTCTCAAAGATTGTCCAGGTTTGCACGAAGTACACCATTCTATTGGATGTCTTTGCTATCTTACACTGCTGAATTTGAAGGACTGTACAAGTCTAAGCAATCTCCCAAGAGAGATATTTGAGTTGACAACTTTACAAACTCTCATTCTTTCTGGTTGTTCAAAAATTGACCTATTGGAACAAGATGTAATGCAAATGGAATCCTTGATAACTCTAATTGCTGAAAATACAGTTGTGAAGCAATTGCCTTTTTCAATGGTAAGCTCAAAAAGCAGTGGATATATATCCTTATGTGGACTTGAGGGGTTATCACATAATCTCTTTCCTTCTATCATTCGGTCTTGGATGTCACCAACAATGAATAATCTGTCTTATAAACATTCGTTTTGCATGGATATGGAAGATAATAGTTGGGATGATTTTGTGCCATTGCTTAGCAGCCTTGCAAATCTTCGTAGTGTTTTGGTGCAATGTGATACCGAGTTACAACTATCTAAGCAAGTAGAAACTATTCTGATTGAATATGGAGCAAATATTACAAACTCAGGAACTTCAAAGCATCACCTCAAGTCTTCTTTGATTGGTGTTGGAAGATGCAAAGATTTCTTTAATGCTGTCAGTGATAGAATTTCTGAGGTTCTTCTCTAGCTTTCACTTTGTTCATTACCTTTTAAAATTATCTGATTTTAATAACCAACCAACCAAGTGATTATGCTTACTAAGTACTAGCAAATTAATTTCCACTTTCTAGCTTTACTAGCTTCCATGATTGTTTTATTTCCAATGATCGACGAAATATAAACTAAGGGAGACAAAAACAGACCGGCATTCTAAATCCGTATAGAAATGATGGTGATATATACAAACTAAAACTATTAACCAGATTTGTTTTAATCATGTATTACATTTTTTGTTTAACTAAACATGCCATTATTTATCTAACGGTACAGGGATTTGGAAGCAGTGAGTCATGTGATATTTCTCTCCCAAGTGACAATGATCCTTATTGGTTGGCGCATAGGGGTAAGGGAAATTCTGTTTCTTTCACTGTGCCTCAGAACCGTGTATTGAAGGGAATGGCTTTATGTGTCGTTTATTTATCAACCCCTGAAATTCTGACAACTGAATGTCTCAGAAGCGTCTTAATTGTTAATTATACAAAGCACACATTACAGATACACAACCATGGCACGGTAATTATCTTTAATGATAAAGATTGGGAGGGTATAATATCAAATTTAGGATCAGGAGACAAGGTGGAGATTTTTGTGATTTTTGGTCATGGATTGCTAGTCAAGAGAACAGTTGTCTATCTGATATGTCGTGAATCAAATGACTTAGAAAAGGAGCCTGCGCCAAAGAAAAACTCCCTCATTAGATTTAGAAAGAAAAATGTAATGTGAATTTTCTCGTTGTTGCTTCTGTCAATTCTTTTACCTTTTAGCAAATAGTATTTCATTAAAAATCCTCGCAAAAGATACTGCATTGTGAAATACAGATAGTTGCAGTTCGATGATCTGTTACCTGTTTAGGTTTGTTACAAATCCAGGAAGTCTGCTTTTGCTTCAACATAATAAGCGCAATAGCTTCCTCCTTTGTTGAAGACTAAATGAGACAAAGTTTAATTCTATTTCTCGTTTTGTACCTTGATTCTATTTCTTTTATGTATAATTTAAATATATAATTTTAACCATTTATATTTATAAGTTTTTTATTCAAGTTTTTAGTTATGTACAAGGCACGTAACTTTTTCAATTTTCCGCTTTCAACTATTTTTTTCTCGAATATAGTCATGATCTTACAAGCAATTTTAATTTTCTTAATTATTTTAAAATTAACAATTATAACAACTAATAGATAATGAAATTAGAAAATGTTTGAAAATATTTTAGGTGTAGTTTAGACTTTGAAATGGGCTATTATTAGAGTTGTAAATTTCGCCTAGGCTATTTGGGTTGGAACCAAAAAATTACACGGCAAAAAAAGCTCCCCACCGAAAAAGTCCGGTGGGTCAAAACCAACCCATGGATATTATTAGAGTTGTAAATTTGGCCTAGTTCATGTGGGTTTGGCCAAAAATGTCAACAGGGCCAAAAAGTCCCTATTGATAGAGCCAACCTATAGGTTTTATTATTAAACATGAAAAATATATTACTTTTAAATATTATTACTAAAATTTTTAGGTCCTTGGCTCGGACCGGCCCAACTTAGTTGTCAACCTGGCCTGACCCATCTTGGTCATCGGGCCAGGCCGACTTGTCTTGTTCGTCGGCCCGACATGGCTTGTCTCAACTGTCTGTCCAGGTCAACCCATCTTAAAAGTCAACCCAGCGCAATCCGTCTTAATCATCGGCCCGGTCCGACCTGTCACAACCCATAGTCTGGATCGGCTCAGCCCATCTCGAGCTTCAAACAAGGCATTCCCCTATCGGCTCAACCCATTTACGAGATGCCACATGTAATTTTATAATTGCCAAAACTCCAAAATAGCAAACTCTGATACCACCTATTAAATAGGAAACTTCACAGCATTTTTTCAACAACCACTTGCCAAAAAATAAATCATCTAAAAAAACTATATTATTTGATATAAAGCATTAGTAAAATACACCAAACCAGTTTAAGTCGTCAAAATCGAAACTCATTACAAGTCATTTCAAGTTCAAAACTCATTCAAACTACTACATTTTCCTTATTCAAAAGCAAACACTTCCAAATTCTTTTCATAAAAACTCCCATAAAGTTTTCCCATGAACTCCTCATAACTATGCCTCTCCACTAGAATCTACACCAACACCTGCTCCGGTATAACACACACGTTATACGATCATCGCACAACCACAAACAACACACAAAAGCAAGGGTAGGCTAACCAATAAAACATCATGAAACAATGTGTTACCCACATATAACTCACCTTGCATTATCACAAGATATGCATAAACTTAACCAAGTTAACAACCCATCACATGTTCTCGTAACCAAACATGCAATCCTCAACATATTACCACGAGTAATATCAAAGGTATGGCATTCTCTCAATAACTAACCATCCAACTAATTCTCGTACGCAACTATAACCAAGATGCCACTTCCCATTACTCTCATAATGAGCCTTGGCGAAGTATGCAACCTATTCTCGTATGCAACTAACCAAAGATGCCATTTCCCATTACTCTCATAGTGATCCCTAGCAAAGTATACAACCTATTCTGGTACGCAACTAACCAAAGATGCTATTTCCCATTACTCTCATAACGAGACCCAACAAAATATACAACTTCCCATTACTCAATCAAGAGCCCTGACAAAGTGTGCAACTTCCCATTACTCTTATGAAGAGCCTCAACGAAATGCACAACTTCACATTACTCATATCAAGAGCCCTGGTGAAGTGCATAACTTCTTATTACTCTTATCGAGAGCCCCGACGAAGTGCACCTCCAATACAATTACACAGAGTTACCTTTTATTACTTTCGCATGAAAGCATAACGCTATATTATCATGATCAAACATCAATCATTATAACATTAACCATACATCAACTAATATCATAACCCAATCATCATTTCCTTAAACATAAGGACTTTAACATATAATTCACCCAAGAATTATGCACCAAAATAATACATAAACAACAATAACTTTTAAATAAGCAACAACACCATGTTAAAAGAAATAACAACAACAAAACAACAAGTTCCACAAGTGACCATGGATTTTCCACAACCTGTGGATTTAGCTCGAGAATATAAAATGCAAATCGGCGAGTTCCACAAGTGGCTTATGGGTTCTTCCACAACCAATGAATTTATCCGTGAACAAATTTTAATATTATGTTAACGATTTGCGCACTTGCCATTTGTTTACCAAGTTTTCTTCGATATAATTTTTTTTCATCATCTTACAATTTCCAAGACCTTTAACATATTTTGATATCAAATGTACCAAAATCTTTCACACCCTATACTCATATTGCATCATAGCGTTCTGCATTTTCTAATGCTAGAGTGATAACTATCACTATATGTGAACTACACTAAAGGTAAGATCTCACTCCAACATCCTAAATCATCTAATATGCAAGCGCTTAACAAATCCTCCAAATACTCAATAGTCCTTTCAGACTGTCCATCCATTTGAGGATGGTATGCTATACTCATCCTTAATTGCGTACCTAGAGATTCCTACAATCTCTGCCAAAACCTCAAAGTAAGCCTTGGATCACGATCTGAAATTATACGGATTGGTATCCAATGTAACTTGATAATCTTCCTAATATATAACTCTGCCAATTTATCTATCGACCACTTCTGATTAATACGCAAAAAATGAGCACACTTTGTCAACCTGTGAACAATCACCCAAATTGAGTCATGACCTTTTAGTGACTGATGAGTTCATATTTATGCCCTCATTTAATGTTTAATTATGGGTATTTAATTAATTTTTTGTTCTTTAAAGAATGTCTTAATTGACAATTATGATAATTGGGTTTATTGAACTTGTACGATAAAATTGTATTAAAAAGTGACTTTAGTTGCATAAAATATTCTTGGATATTCTAATGTTTGTTGGTACAACTAAAGTTAAAATTGGTTCATTAAAGGTGTAAAATTGAATTGTTAAGAGTTAAAAAATCAAGCCAAAATCATGTTATGTCATCATTCCACTTACAAATCTAGCCAACCATATGCTGCCACATGTCAGCCTCTCAATGTACAATCAAAGATGGTCAAAGTTTAGTCAAAGCTAGTCAATGTTTGTCAAATAAAAAAGGGTTAAGATGCAATTATTGATATATTGGGATTTCCCTGCAAATTTGGACTACAAGAGCGTAGGGGCTGAATTGGAATGTTGAGCAAGATTTAGTTGTTGCAAATTATTTATGTATTTTAATAAGATAATATCAACCGAGAATATCTTCCAGATATTTTTAGAAATGATAAATCTGTTAATTATTTGGAAGATATTGTAGTAATAGATAAAATCACCATATCTCTCCAAATATTTTTAAATATTCATAATCACTATAAATATTTTTATAATAATATTTATCTTTATCTTTATTTTAAAAGATATTTGAGAGACTTTAGCAACAGAAAATATAAGATTCAAGTTCAATCAAGGCCTATATAAAGACGACTAAGGGTTGACTTTACCCATACTAATTTTTTGGCTACTTTCTTAACAATACTGAAGTTGTTACAGCTAAGTAATATTAATTTTATCGCTTCACGACAACGTTATCAAATTTGGCACCGTTGCTGGGGAACACTGTTAGAACTTTTATCATTTTATTTTTTTTTTGTTATCTTTGTTTATCGCTAACATCTTTTTCTTTATTTTTTTTTCTAACATTTATTTTGTTTTCATTAGTTATTTAAATTTTTTAAGCATAATTTTTTTTTTAGGATTTTTGTTGGAAAATTTGTGAAACTAGTTGGGGGAACACTTTGGCTAAGAAAAGACAAGGTACTTAAGTTGTCCATTGAGACACACCTCTCTTTCCTAGAAGTCTACTCAACAAGCTATCAACTTATTTCTTTTTCAGAAAACCTCTTTCAAAAATACAAAGTAGTTTTTCATATGAAAATAATCAATAGTGTCATTTTCAAATGAACTGTGATTGCCATCCACAAGCAAACCTTCCGCATGACATAGGGGAGCCTCGGCTCCCCAATTTTTTTTATTTAATTTGTTATATATATTTAAATTATTTATTTATATATTCTTATATTATTTATATTAATTTTTTAAGTTTTTCTTAAAATATCATACATACTTTCTCTCTTTTTTTTTCATTTTTCTTTTTGTATCTCTATATCTTCTTTTTATCTCAATTTTTACTTTTAATATCACTTCTTTTTCAAAATAAAACTGTAACACAGTAAAATTGATGAGTTAAAGAATATTTTAGATCAATTAATTTATTCTATCGAATTAGTTTATTTTGTACTTTTTTAAGTATATGTTTTCCTCTTGCATGTGATAAATTTGTCTATTGTATATTAGGTGGTGACAAATTCATACTTTGTAAATAGGAGAGAGGTTGTAAATTTATATTGGGAAAATTATGATAAAGAGTAAAATAATTGATTTTTTTAAGAAGAAGATTTATTCATGTACATCAATCAAACTTGAAAATTTTCACGAGAATCCAAAAATTAAAGAATATGAAAAACAACTATCTAAAACTCTCAGAGTTGCATATAATGAATTTAAAAAAATATAATTTGGCACCCCTAAGTTTTTTTTCCATGTTTCACCACTGACCACATGATCCATATGGTTATCAACAACCAATTATCACACCTGCTAATGCACCTAATATAAGTGGGTTAACCATACGTCAACTATATGATCTATATCCTAGATCATCCTTTTTGGAATATGAGCAACAACCATACCATGAGCAACAACCATATTTTGAGTATTCATGCTAGCCATCATATGTTCCATTTGGTTCTCAACAACAACAACATGCACCACAACAAAAAGTTCCAGGAACCAATGAACCATCCTATGGGGAAGTTGTCTTATTAATTGATAAAAGAGAAACTAGAGTTCAAAGATGAAAGGTTGCGAGCTGATCAAAGATATTGAGCAAGAGTGGTATAAAAGTGATCAGGTATTATACAACATGATGGAGGATGCAAGTAACAACAACTTTATATAATTACTTGTATTTGTTAATTCCACCCTCCAATGCCATATGGGATTTATTGAAACTGCAAATTTAGAATACTTCATCAACACATAGAAGAGATGTTTTTAAAGTTGGCAATTAGAGCAGAACAAATGTTTGTTGATTTAAATCAGTTAATGAATGACAAAGCTAGGTGGGCCACTTTAGACAAGCTTATAAAGACGATAGTTGAGCAAAAGGATGAAATGATAATGTTAAAGAGCATGAATCAAAGGATGAAACAATTTAAAACTGATGCGAAATAGTACAACATTCAAATGTTAGATCAACCAATACCGGAATCACATTACATTGATATATCTACTAATGGATATATTGATGTAATCATAGATGTGCATACTAATATGTCTACTAACGGACATATTAATTTTACTAAAGATGTTGTTGATCATGCGGATGAAGGAATTAGAGTTTCTCACACTGACATATCTACTGATGGATATGTTGATAATGCTCAATATGAATATGAATATAAAGTTATATTTGTTGATGAGGATATGAATACACATGATCCTTTTCAAGAGCCAAGTTCTGAGAATAATACAATGGAGGAACCAAGTCAAGTTGAAAAACCAATGATATTCGAAGATGCAGTTGAAGCATCCATTACTGCAACTAGCTTGGTTAATGATAAAGTGTAACATCCCGTCAGGATATTACTGGTTTATTAAATAAAACAATTAAATATATAAAATCATCGTATTTATGAATAACCTCATTTTCCCAAAGCGCGGGAAAATTTATGTTCTCTATCTCAAATTTCTTTCTCAACACTACTAGATTTCTAGTACCAAATATACAGCATATACCCACAACACATTATTTCCTAAGACTTAGGCCAACCACAATGTACTCCAACCAATTATGTTCCCAATTCCAACTGTCCCTATTCTAAGACTTTATTTCAAGCATTATCATGAACCCAAGCTAACCAAATTACTAATACCCACATCAGAAAAATTAGTTCAACATCTCAAGCCTTTCTTGAGCTCGTTAATTCATAAAAACCTACCCAACATACTTGACCACAATCAAGGTAGAAAAACAGCTCATGACCCATGGATTTCCCAACCCTAATTCCACCATACTGAACCAATTCTTTCCAGAACAGACCCTTAGCTCTTCAACATTTGTTTCATCCAACCTGGTTATAATGTCTGCGTCGACGCCTGGCGGCAAACCCCGTGCCGCCAGGCGGTGCATGCCATCTAGGTATTTCTAGATTCTTCCCAGCACCTCTAACTTCACCATTCTTCCTTCTATGCGAATCTCCCTCAGTCTCTGCTCATATACCAACACATTCAGGGCAATTCAGACTCAAATATAATGATCAATTAATCCCACTGCAATTCACCAGTATCCAATTTCGAATCATAACTATTGGTATCCCAACATTCAACACTAGAGTTCATGTACACTGTTCCATCAATTTACGACTTCAATTACACTACAAATCATTAAAACACTTGCCATATCAACCCCTAACACTTACCACTACATTTTCATCCAGTTATACTCACCCCTGAACCCAGAATATCCCAAAACCGTTAACATTTACTCGCGTCGCCTGGCGGTTGTTCATCACTGCCAGGAAGTTCATACTAAAATTCCAGAATTAGGGAAATTAACATGTGTCGCCTGGCGGTCGGGTATGTACCGCCAGCCGGTTCCTTCCCAGGAACCCAGAATAGGCGAACTCTGCATGCGCCGCCTGGCGGTTATGAACAGCCCGCCAGGCGGTTTCTGGAAAATTTCCAGAACCCAGCATTTTCAATCCGATAATACAAATTCAGCAAAACACACATACTTCAAATCATATAATTATACAATAAACGATATAAGACGAGGTTCAGCTCCCCTAACCTGGTTCTCCTTCGCTTAAGCTTGACAATTGTAAGGTTCCCCTTTGATCACCAATGGCCACCCTTGAATTTCCTCAATTCCGCCATAAACATAAGTTCCATTTAGAATTTCCAAGGTTTGAACCCATGACCCCTTAGTCACTACTCAAGTGCATAACCAATTCAACCAATCATGTTTCATGCTAACAATCATAATTCAGACATCATATCATAACAGAACATGTTTTCATATATTGAAATAATAAAACAATAACACAAAAGTTAGCATACATAGGACTTGAACCCAAGTCCTCTCACACAATCAAAGTACTCTCAACCATTTGAGCTAGTACTCTTCCACGTCATACCAGCCATAATTTAATGTCATAATTATTTCCCCTCCCGCATTTATTAATTAATTGAATTCTACGGGTCTTACATAAAGCAGTAGAGATATCCACGTCAGGTGAACATTTTTGCTCACAAGATGAAATTATGAGGATTACTAATGATTTGGTTAACCATCGTAATGCACCTGATGATGCAAAAAATGAATCACTCTTTTTAGTTTTAATAAAAATTTTAGAAAAATTTCAAAAATATGTGTTTTTAATTTAAAAATTAAAAAATTTGTACAAGCTGACTTGACTTTATAAAATTAAAGAAAATAAATTTTGATATATGGCCAGATTGAGCCAGAAGTCAAACAATTTTCTGTCTGCTTCCCAAAATAAGTCCATCAAGGACAATTTTTGAAATAAGTGTGGGGGAGACAAACTGTAGGTAGGATTTGTTTTTTTTTCTTTTCAAGTTTTGTTTTGATTAAAAAAGAAAAATTGTGACTTCTTTTTGAGAAAATTGTGAAAGTACTAACTTTTTACTTAGTTAAACTTTTAAACAATATGTCTCATAAGAAATCCACCAAAAATATGTCCCTAGTTTCAATAAAACATAATTACATTGGATTTTTAGGTTTTATTCAGTAATTGGGATGATCATAAGTCTAGAAAAATAGGAGTCTTGTTGATATAAGTGGATTGCTTATGTGATTTGCGAATTCAGTTGATTTGAGAATTTCTTAATTAAATCTTTTGTGAAAGAGTTTTAACCTTATGAGTGTTGAGCCTCAATGTAAGGGATGGACCACCATGTTCCATTCTTATTTTCCTTGAGTGACTTCCTCATGTTTTGTTTATACTCAAATATTTAGTCTGATTCTTTTGTTTTGCTTCTTAGGTGAATATGCATGATTTAATATAATTAAGGCATTTCTTGTGTTTAGCTACTTGGCCAAATAAGCCTACCTTGATATTAATCAATTGGTAGTCCCTTTGAGCTTTAAACCTTTTTTTCTTATTTTAAGCCCATTGTAAATCCTTATAAAGAAAAAGACTATGTTTTTCCTTACCTTAGGAAGAAAGATGAAGCTAGTGGATTATGTTAAGATTGGTTGAGGAATAAAGTTGGTGGGTTAGTACCTCACCCACAAAATAATGAAAATTGCATAAAGGGAGTAAAAAGTGATGAAAGAGTTTTGAAAAAAAAGAAGTATAAAAATAATTGCTTCCTAAAAAAGAGCAACAAAATGAAAAAGAGTTTTTTTTTTAAATTAGGCTCCTTTAATATTTCTATATTTATTTCAAAAAGTCAAGTGTTCCTGCAGAGAACAAATAAGAAGTTAGACACAAGCGTCACCTTACCATGTAGTCCGCTATCTCCTCAGTTGACCTCTTCCTGGTCGATACATGTCAGCTTGGACCCGGGAGGGGTTACCTGCAGAAGAATCTCCGAAGCTCAAGTAAGTCAAAGCTCTCAGAGAGTCAAATCAATGATTAATGAATGCGTACCTTTAAATGATGGGGT
>Ga0214543_1009035_pt1 | contig 15836 bp, 11 predicted proteins | sample CNSS2metaG_FD_160094 | JGI IMG/M metagenome (GOLD analysis project Ga0214543, IMG submission 160094) | Root nodule microbial communities from cowpea collected in UCLA plant growth center, Los Angeles, California, USA - CNSS2 | ecosystem: Host-associated > Plants > Roots > Nodule | place: USA... | reverse complement strand
GATGAGTAAATGAAAAAAAAAAAAAAAACTACGATGTGTTAGTCAACATATTAGTGTTAAAACCATCAAAATACTTTACCAAGTCTATGTTCATTTGAGTGAAAAGATTTGAGAAAAAGAAGGTGGATGTGTAACGACCCATTTAATTTATAAACGTAATTAAAGGAAACGCTTCATATAGGATAGTATAACAACGCAGTCTTGGGGTTCTCAACATTTCTCCTACCAAAACTAGGCACACCACGATGCCAACAAAAGCAGGATAACGGTTTAACTAAAAGTTTACAATCCAGTAACAACGAAATACAGGGGCCATAGCCCTAAAGAAAAGTCCAAAGGAAGCTATAGTCCAATCCACGCGGACTAGGCAGCAGAATCTCCATTCCCTTGCTGACCACGAGAATCTCGCCCATCTGCTCCCATCAATTACATTGATGATCATCGCAAGAAAGAACAACCACGTACAATACAACCATACAACAAAACGGGTAAGCTAGAGCCAATAACATATGCATCATACAGTCAATTATATTTTTATCATCCCATACCCACACAACAACCAAGCATGACTCTTCATTCAATACACTATCCGGATACATATAACCTGGTCGGATTCAGCGGATGCCCGCACTTGTGGTGGATACCTCTGCTCACCCCCGAGCTGCTCACCCCCGAGCAAAGTGTTACAAGTGTTACGATAGATCAATTTTCCCTCACCATAAGGTTAGCCCTTAATGAATTTCAGGCCTTCTGCTACTCTCACCACAGGAGTCAATCCACTCTAAGTGAGACTAACTGGCTCCTTAGAGTGTCAGCATGCAACCTTAACTTGAATCCTTACCTAGTTATACAGATGGGGCACCACCATGGACACCCACTAACAGGGGCCATGGAATTACGTCCCGACCACTCAAGCGCGGCCCCGAGAATCTCACCTAGAGATCCCCAAGGACTTACGCACTGACACGGACCCAACAGGCATAAAACCACGATAAGAGAATAGCAATCATGCTCACAATCCCACGTCAATCTCAACAAAATAACACCTCATTCGTATCGCATGTTGAATCCATACCATTTATCACCACCTCCCCATGAGTATAGGGCCTCACCTCATATCAATAACATGTCCCATAAGTTCCAGCTCACTCATAAATTTCACATGCCGAACTTCCACAATACCCATCATTCCATTCAAGAATCATGTCACATACACATGGCGGTCCATCATATATATATATACATACATCTCAACATACAAGCATACCCAAGCAATTACCACTCAATCCAAGGGCAACAAAGCAACCAAACCACATTCTGTCTCGCTCAGCCCCTCGCTCAGGCGGAAGAGCCTCGCTCAAGCGAGACAGTCTCGCTCAGACGAGTTCCCCTCCGCCTAGGCGAGGGCTCGAAACAAGAAACAGGAACCACTGTGGGATCTCGCTTAGGCGAGACCCCTCTCGCCTGGGCGAGTGGTTCGCTCGCTCAAACTGATGAGCAGGTCGCCTGGGCGACTTTTCGCGAAATAGGTTTGGGCGAGCCTCCTCCAGACTCGCTTGGGCGAGGTTATCAGTTCTCGCCCTGGTCTCACCTGCAACAGATTCATCATCTAGCCCAACAAAACACACAAAACAGCCCACACATCCAGAACAATGATTAAATCCATACAAACAGTTCGCAAGCTCAAGGAACGGCAGAAAACAAACAACCTAGCTCAAACCCTAACTTCCCGTACCTGTAAAAAGGGTCAATAGAAGCCTTGACGGCAGGACGACGGATACTGCAGCTCTACGAGTGAACTAACGAGCTGAAAACTGAAGGTAGGAACAAGGGCGCATTATTACTAAACTTTAACCGTGGAAAAAGTGGAGGGAGATCGATGAAAGGCATAAAATCTGGAAAAAGGACACTTACGTGGAGTAGGAACGGCTTGAGCGAACTTGAAACAGTGAGGAAGCAATACCCTAGCAGAAGTGCGGCTGCAGCTCTTAGGATCAGGAACAGTTTCTGAAATGAGGGAAAAGTTAGGTTTAGGGCAGACCTAGTGACTTTATCTGTTGGGCCGGCCTTAGGCCCACTTACAAGGGTAGCCCACTGACTTTAGGGCAGAAAGTATTGAGCCAATTTTAATGGACCTTACAGGATGAGTTTGAGTGAATTTGAGAATAAATTATGTTATTTTTTTAAAGAATTTAAAGATGATTTTGAATAAATTTGGAAGTAATTTTTGTAAAAATTTATGAAAAATTTGATTGATGCTATGATGCATAGATACGATACGTGTATTGGATACGACACGTATCTAACACGTCAATACGTTTATTTTGAAAATAATACGATACGATACGTGATATATGAATATTGAAAAGTGTACAATAATTTTTAAAAATATAATAAATATAGTATTGTTATTGTATGAATCAAAATTAAAACTATATGTACTAAAGTTGTCGACATAGAAAAATATAAATTATTGTCATCATAAAAGTATCACTATAAGAAAACTCTAACTAATTTTAGTAATAAAATATATGTTAGAGACCAATTTCCTAATTAGAAACCAATTATTTTGGTAGTTAAAACTTTTGTAACTAATGTTAGTAACCAATTTTGAAACTAATTATTTTGGTAGTCAAAACCTTAATAGTTAATATTAGTGACTAATTTATAAATCAATTCATAATAAAAATTATTTTAATTATTAATTTAGAGACAAATTATAATTTTTTGAAACTATTTTAGTTACCAATAATTTTTAGTTTTTAAATTGATACTTAAATTGGTTACTACATAAATAACTACTTGATTTTAGTCATTATTCAAATATTTTATTATGCTGTATTACGACTTCATAAATTAGATATTTTACTGATAAGTATCAATAAAGTATCCTAAAGAATCAAGCACAGATACATATCGAATACAGATACATGACTCAAGTTGAAGCATCGGTGCATCATAAGATTGATATGATAAATTACAAAAATATGTTTTAGTATAAGTATTTGTGAAATTACTATTTTGACTTTTATATAATAACGAGTATAAATTAATATATATATATATATATATATATTTTCTTTTTTTTTTCATAGATCCAATCCATTTGATCTGAAATCGGATCTCTCACTTTCTCTTTACACATAGATCTTTCCATTTAAGGTGAGATCGAATGCACTTCTTTAACCACATCCAAAATGCACTGACTTCCTCTTCTTCAGACGAACATAAATAAATTACTATATAACCGTCTTCGCATTACTACTCAACCTCAAACGAGCACGGTGTAAAGAAATAAACTTGATGTTCAATTCAATTTATGTCATCGAACAGAAATAAAAGGTTCATAATATAGACAAATTATTCAAACTTCAGAAACGTTTAAAAATAATTAGTCTTTTTTAATAAACCTTTTTAATCACCATTATGTTTTACCTTGTCTAAATTGGGTACGTACAATCACCGATATTTCAACCAATCATTCTTTGAACTTCCATCCAAATTTCTACTAATCAAAGTCCTGTCAAAATTTTGCTTTCTGAAACTTTCATTAAAATCTTCATTTTTCAAGCTTCTATCAAATCCCCATTTCTTCAGAGCTACTTCATTCATAAATCTTTGACTTCTCACTTGATCACTTTCCCATGATTAATGTTGAAAACTTAATTTTACATTATCTCGAGTGATGACTTTGATTCCCAACGTTTCACATACTTAAATTTTTTTCATACTAACATCATGTACAAAGACAGAGCCACAATGCTTACGGATAGTAAATTAGAAAGAAATCGTATTGCGGAGGTGTTGACACTTAGCTGTCCCCCATTGATGTATTCATCCTTGCTCGTAGTCACAGAAACATTTACGGACGAAGAACCTAGCACCAAATAAAAATTCAAGACCCAATAGAATTATATATACTCTTTGAAGGAAAGAGTTTCTCTGGTGAACTTACAGTCATAGTTAGTCCATCCAATTCGTTGATGTGCCAAGTCATACACAACTATCTTATCTTTTAGGACAATATCTGCCAAACCAGTTGAAACAATTCTGATTAGTTTCGAATCATCATGGTAGATCACTTGTATATCTGATACAATTGATGCATTATTTACAGAAAAAAAAAATGGCCAGGCCAATTTACGATTAGCATAATTATGACGCTTTCAAGTACAAAAGTAGAATAATTTTGTTTTTTACCATAACACTGATTTGTGTAGTACTTGAAGGATGAAATGAGACAATCTACCTTTTCTGGATCATATTGTATTCCACCAGAATGCTGCTGAACTCAGAAAATCATCTACCTACTATTACTTTTCAAGATTTTTTGTAACAACAATGGGTTATGTGAAATTGTGCAGAAGCAACCAGCCATAAGTTCTAAATGGTATATGATGGCACTAGCTGTTTACCACTGGTACAGAAAACATAATTAAGACATTTTTCTTATTCTTTGTTTAAGAGCACCATTTCATAATCATGATTTGTGATTTGTTTTATTTTCATTGCGTTCTGCGGATTTTATTCTGTTAAAAAATGTCTAGCATCTAACCTCCTAAAATTGAGACTCCCTCCTGTACATTCTGGAAACCGATGCACCACATTTCAGCACCATCCTGTTTAAGCAGATGGCACCTCAGCATATCAGCAACATATAATTTCAAATAATAACTTCCTTATTCAAATGTACGAGTTATTTAACAGACATACTTACATGGTAACCATTAAGCATAAGGTACTGCTCTGGTTTTAAAATCATTGATGCTCCACCCTCAAAATTTAAACTGACTGAAGGAAAAATGTCATCTATACTGTAAAACATAAACTCTGATGAGTTATGCGAAATCCTAATAGGAAAATTTAATGACAAAAAAGTCATTCAAAAGTCTCAACAATTATAGTATTCATAATGACCTGGTTGTGACCAGATAACACTGGCTTCCTTTGGAATTAGTTAGCTGAGCAGATTGTGACACAGCAGTAGTTATCTACACATTTGTTTAGAATTTGAACATCAATATATGTTATAGATAAGGTAAAAAAATATTCCTTAAAATGTAGGGTAAGTAAACAAAAGGAAAAATTTGTTTGCCTCCTTGAAAACCCCTTCTTTAGAATAATATTAATATAATATAGAAAAGGGTGTGAGCCTTAATAAGATGTTTAATTGGTGGGGGGTTATCCTAAATCTATTACTGAAACATCAAAACTTAATACCAGAAAAAAATAATAAAAGAAAGGTATAAGAATCCAAATGAACTCAGTGGGAAAATATGTTAATCAGAATATTTAGAAAACATATAAAACAAAACATATGCAAACAACAGTGTAAGAAACTATCCTCAGTATTTACAATTTCTCGTGATGAACAAGAAAAAGGACCATATTGTGCCCAACACAGTATAATACTTCAAGGTTTTGCCCAAGGTACAAGAAACTTACAGCAGTGACAAGAGGATCATAAGCTTCTTGAACAAGATATGCCAATGTTGTACCACAGTCAACTATAGTTCCTCGGTCATTAGACGTTGCAAATACAGCTGGATTAATTGGAAGGAGTTGCCCATTGACAGCAATACTCTGAAGATTCAAGTTGTAATGAGGCCTGAGATTTGATCAACCAGTCAAATACACTGCAATATATCTCATAGAGAACCACAGATTATTTGACAGAGACAAGAAATTATAGATAGAAATAAAACCATCATACAAGTATTTTTAATTACATTTTTTGAGGGCAATATTAACTAAACTCAGAAAAACTTACATCTATTCAGATCGTACAATATTATTATCAATATAAAAATATATAACTTTTTATTATTTTAGTATAGTTACATTACATGTATTAATAACATAAGAGTAAACAATATATTATTTACAATTTATGAAATAAAAAGATTTGAAAAATATAACAAAATATCTGATTGTTAATATATTCCAATTGAAGATTCATCTCAACCATTTTCTCGCCTATTATTTTCTACCCATTTGAATATTTTTTTTTCTTCCCTATTTTTCCTGTCAGTTTGAATATCTTTTTTTTTTCTGCTAAATTACGAATAAAACTAGCTTCATTAAATTGAAACAATGCATTTTATCTTTTCAATTATATTCATTTATAGATATTTGCCTTCTGAAAAAATATTTTAAAATGGTCTATACTACCACTAGGTTGATTCAAACTTTGTGCTTGTGTAAGTGAAACAGGATGAGAAACTAAAGGGATTTTGACAGGAGAGCATGTGATAGATCCATGGATGTCTTCAAGACAATATTATCTTCAGAAACCGAAACGATGTTTCTTCCCCGTGAGATGCATGAACCCATATGTGTTACGATCTTCCAGGATCATTAATATGTATTATATAATAAGAACACTAACCTAAATCAAGATTAGAATAAATGCAATAAAATAAAATCAAATTAACGCATCAGAAATTAACAGTTTAGGTTCAAAAATGACAAAATCTCAATCTACTAAAAATTGTCATACTGGGGTAAGTTATTAACATAGCAGGGAAAGAAAATGAGAAAAGAAGAGAAGAGAAATACTGTGATGGAACAAGCGGACTATAAACAATACTTGACTCCTTTATCTCGCCAAGAACTAGAATGCCTCCTCCATCACCATCTCCTTTCAAGCAATGAGAGAAGACTTTGGGTGTTATTCCGCGTGATGACAACTGCGATACAACAGATAGAGCACCAGGGCCAAACCCAAAAATTCCATCAACTGCTTTCTCTGCCTTAGTTAGATCTCCAGACTGATAGATGCTACACCTATTTCCAATACAATCAACCAAAACAGTCCCATTTAAAACAAAAATGGGAAAATCCATATCAAATATTAGCATAAACAGGGAACTATATGCAAATTAAACCAGAAGAGAAGCCACAGGAAAAAGAATGAACAACATCAACTTAAGCAAGGCCTATTCATTAACCTTTTCTCCCAGTTTATTAAAAAAAATCAACCTATTGACAAATCTTACAATGCCAATTTAACCTCCATCTTCCCATCTCCTTCGTTTTTCATTCTTACAAAGCATATCCCACATTCAGTTCTACTCTTCATATATTCCAAATCTCATATTAAGTGTACACACCTTTATTCACAATAATAGACAAGCATAATGACTCACCCAAAAACAACGGTAGCCGAAGAGTTAACCGGTGGAAGTGGAGGCTGTCCCACGATCAAGTTAAAATACAATGCATCCGAAACATAATAACCTGAGGTCCCACTCCCATCTCCATACTTAAAGGAGTAGCTGCATTGATTAGCCCTCGTGGAGCACTCAGCAGAAGCACCTTGAACCCCAGTAGTGCATATCGGGTCCGTGCAGGAAACCAACGCAGCGGTGGACGACCCAACCGTGTCAAAGAAATTAAGCTCAATCTGCACTCCACAAAACACAACCAACAAAATCCTCAACACATTAATCTCCAAATAAAAAATCTTGGTTCCCACCAAAGCACCATAAAGTAAGTATGCATGATAACAAGAAGCTCAACTCAACAAATTAAACACCAAAATCAAAATCAAATTCAAAATCCTCACCCCTAGTTGACTAGACTGAGGACAATTACTGCAAGTATTGCAATTCACCCACAATATATCACTCCCCGTATCAATCTGAACGTTAAATTCTTTAGGAGGTGTTCCCATCTTCACTTTGGTATAATACAACCTGAACAAAAACAAACAAAAATCACCACCATATTGAATAATATCACTCTCAATAAGTCAATTAAATAAATAAATAAACAAAACTTAGCACTAAAGTATATAAACGTATCTTTGTGTTCCACATGTAATAATAAACGCATTTTAGAAAAAGAAACTTCGATGGATTACCCGTACCCAGCCGTGTTTGGATCGGAGGTTCCTTGGACTGCAAAGTCGACTATGCCGCTCAACATTCGGGCGTGGCGGGCTCTGTCACGAGCCCTCAGCTCCGCCACCTCCGCGCGGTGGCTCAGAGGAATGCTCCGCTCCAGAGGGAGGAAAGCGCCGTGCACCGCCGACACCAGCACGGCTATCACCGCCAACAGCATAGGAATGCAACACCGCATTATTGTTAGTGTTTTTAAATTGCGTGTGGTTTTGGGTTTTGTTTTGTCTAATAATGGGAATGGCGATGGACTCGGTTCATTGAAAGTTGAAACGCAGAGAACAGAGGAAAATTGAAATGAAAAGTTTGTCACAGATTTTTCTTTGCTGATTATGGAAAATCAGCTCAATTCATGTTGCTTATTAATTAACTCACAGGGCAACACTGTGACTTGGGTTTTTCTAATGTCTTTAAATACATATAATAACAACACACACCGTCAAAATATGTTAAATTCATTTATCAAATTTTAATTATACTTCAATTTCAAAATTATTATCAATATCCTGAATATTTGGTTTACTAACTGTATTTACTGTCATAATTTTCAATTAAAAAAACTAAAAAACTATATAATTTTATATATATATATATATATATATATATATATATATATATATATATATATATATATATATCTTTATGTGGTATTTCCGTATTTAACATATACCATCCGTTATATAATATATTTTTTATATTCTGACAGTAGGAATCTAATCATTACGTTAATTTATTACTATATTTTTTATTTATAATATTTAAATTTAAAACTTAAAATAATTGAGCTACCATTTAAACGAATAACTTGTCAATAAAATATCTCCTCCACCTGAAATGTAATAAAATATCTTAGTACTGTTTCATTAAAATAAAAAATAATAATAGAAAAAAGCTTTATTTCCACTAAAACAAATTACCAATAAAAATAGGAAAACTAAGAATGGAATAAAGCTAAATAAAAACTAGTGGGAAGTTAGTACGCTGACACAATGCTTTAGCCTCTCAAACTTTTCAAATGAAAGGGATTGAAGATTCCATATAATTATTAAAGTTTTGGTTTCTAAGTAGCATTAAATAAAGTATAGTTCATATAAATGAAATTACTTTATTTCATTTGCGAACCTCCATTTGTAAATACGGTGTTGACGGCTACTAATAGGAAAAAAACTAAGGGGGTAAATAATAAAAAAAGAAAAAGAAAAGAGTGAGAGAAAGATATTGGTGAGATCCATACATCTATATGAAAAGCGACCCTTTAACGCTTGGGTGTTATTTTTTCATTATTGTATAGTTTGTTGTATGAACCAAAAACATGATATATGGATCAAATATCATATCATATGGTGGAACTTAGGGAGAATATAACACTGTACTTGTCACATTACTTATATATATAATTTATCTTTCCAGAACAGATTATGGGACCTTATTACACGAACTCCGATTGAAAATTGCAACAACGTTTAGTGAGCAGATACAGTGATTTGCTTCAATGATAGGGAGTTGAAAGAGACAACAAATTAGTAGACAATGATTTCAGTATATTCAATTCACATTCATAATTTTATTTCACATCACAGATAATATTAAAAAGCACATGAAAAAATGGTGCTTTTTAATTTTCTTTTTATCGAATTTTAGTGGATGTGAATTGTGTATTTATTTATTATTAGGATAAATTGGTAGGATAAGCTAATTTTTTTTCATGAATTTTAATTTCTTTTATAGTAAAATGATTTGTTTGAAAAAAACATTAAAAGAAAGTTAAAATTTTAAAAAAAATTTAATAGGTGTTTCAAATAATTAAAAAGTTACTAAAATAAGATAGAAATTGAAAATTCACAATTGATCACCTTTTTTTCGTATATATATATATAAATTGTTAAATATTATTCAAATATTTAAATTGAATTGATATAATTTTAAAGTTTAATTTTAAAATTTATATTTAAAAGTAAATATTTTTAAGATGAAATTTTATCTTAAAAGAAAAATTAAATTACTTAATAAAAAATTGAAATATAAATTATTTTAAATACTCTAACAGAAAAAATATTTAAAAATTGAAAAAAAAATCAGTTACAAACAATTAAAATATTATATATTTTAATTTCTTATAATTGTAAAAACTTATCACCCAATTATGATATTTTAACTTGATCTTATTATTTTGAATTCATGTTTAATAACATGATTTTTTCCTTTCTATTTTATTTTATGAAATACTTGAATCAACTTAGGAGATTTTTCTTTTATGTTTTAACTTTTATTTCAAAAAGAATCTATTTAAAATTCCAGGTTTTAAACTGAAAATAAAAGTCGTATTTTAATATTTCCTTAACATAAAGATTTAGTTTTTACTATAAAAAAATGTTATAAATCCGAACTTTGGACTTATCTTTTCTAACCTTCTAAATTGAATGTTAGATAAGATTATTACGTGATTGCTTTAGTTTTTAACTATGATACACATATACTTCAATTTGTTATACATATTTGTGTTTGACGTATATTTGTATCTAATATTTTAGTCTCTATTTACGTAGTAAAATATCGATTTAGTCCCTCTATTTTTTATCTCAATTTGGTCCTTATTTTGAAAAAATTTGATGCCATCAAGTCATTTTCATTAGTGGTGTAATAACAACGTTAAAGGGTGTCACAAGTCAATTCTTGGATTTTTATAATTTTTAATTTTTATTCTTTTGAATTTTTTTAAATTTAAAAAATTAATTGCCACATGTCACGCTGATGTTGTGCCACGTGGCAATGACAATATGATGTAAAAGTGATATTGTCACATGTCACTATTATGTCTGATGTCATTTCTCATTCTCAGTTTGTTCCCTATATTTTAATTTTTGTCATAATTTAATCTCAATATTTGTAAAAATTGAACAATTTTATTCCTCTCCAAAATGAAACTAAATTTAATTTCTATATAAATGTACACAAATATTTCTATCAAAATTGATATTTCAAGTAAATATTTTTAACTAAATTAAATTTATTTATATTTATATTTTACACTGAACTTTATTTAAAATTGTTTTAAAGTTGTTAATAGAAAATAATGCTAATAGAAAAAAAATCATAAATTATATTGATATTTTATTACATCATACTTTAATATTGTTTTGTTTATTTGAATTTATATTTTAAATAATTGTATATTTTTAAAATGTGTAAAGTTCAATAATTTCTATATAAATGTTTGAGTTAGTGTAAAGATAACAATTATATAAATTTTAAAAATAATTTTATCTAGTTTATGTAAAAATGGAAAACAAGTAAATTTAAAATTTGAAAACACAAATTTAAATAAACTTATTTTTGTTAAAAATATATAAGAAAAATATCAATTTGAATAAAAATATCAAATTTAATAAAAATATTTGTATAATATTTATATAAAAATTAATTTTTGTTTCAATTTGGAGAGGGACAAAATTGCAAAATTTTTACAAAAATTGGGACTAAATTGAGACAAAAATTAAAATACAGGGACCAAATTGAGAATGAGGAAATGACATCTAGCATAAGAGTGACACGTGACATCGTCACTATCACGTGGTACAATATTAGCTTGACACGTGTCAAATTTTTAAATTTTTCAAAAAATTCAAAAACAATTCAAAAAATCCAAGAACTGACACGTGACACTCCTTTTAACGTTGTTACTGCACCACTAACGGAAAAGACTTGATTAAATCAAATTTTCCAAAATAGGACCAAATTGAGATAAAAAAAATCGAGGGACCAAATCGATATTTTGTTACGAAAATGGGGACCAAAGGTATAATTTAACCAAATTTTTATGTTGAAAATATTTAATACATTTGATTTTAATTTGGATTCACACAAGAATAATCATATATTTCTCATGTTTTTTTTTTAAAAATGTATATTTTTCAATATGTATATATCATGTGTCGTGTCTTATTATTTTCAAAATTACTGTATTAACGTATCAGTTACATGTCGTATCTGATACATATATTGTATTTGTGCATCATAGGTTTCTAGTGAGATAATCTCGTAAATATTGTAGGTAGTTCATTTGTTATTAAATATTGTAGGTAGCTTATTGGTTGTTAGTAGGATGTTAAATGTTATAATAGTGGTTGTTAGAAGTTGGGAAAAAGTTTTAGAGATACTTTTGTAATTATTATTTTAGGGTCATAAATGTTTCATATAGACGTCGGTGTCCTATTCTAAATGAATTAATTTGAATAAAAATAATTTTTCTTTCATATAAATTATTTTAAGTTAATAGCAGAGCTCTTAATCTTAAGAGTTCGACTTTCGTCTTTTTCTTTGTCATTTTAGTTACGATTTTTTATAAGATTCTCTGAAGTGCACTAATTTCTTTTAAATATTTGGATTGTTTGAAGTGCACCTAAGTTGTGGTTTTGTTGTCGCTGCAACATTCTGTTTGTTGTCTACCAAAGCCGTCGTAGAGCCACCATCAGACCTTCATTAGATTTACCATTAAAGTTGTAGTTGGATTGGTTGTCAAACCTTCATCAGAGTTGTCTTCGTACCCTCGCCAAAGTTGTCACCAGACCCTTGTCAAAGCTATCACCAGACCCTCGTCAGAGTTTTCATTGGACCCTTGTCGGAGTTTTCATTGGAACCTCGTCAGAGTTATCGTTGGACCCTTGTCAAACCTATCGTTGGACCCTCATAGAACCTATTGTCGAACCCTCATTGAACTTGTCACCGAATCTTTGTTGAAGTCATCGTCAGACCTTTTGTTGAAGCTTCCGCCATTGCAATTGTCATTGTTATTATCATTGCCACTGTTTATTTTTGTCTTATTGTTCTGCTTTCAATTAGGAGGTGACTAAGAAATCCCTATTATTTATTAGAGCATGATAACTCCACAAAGCAATGTTGAACTTCTAACTTCGGTGATACATACATTATGTGCTAAAATTGAATGATTGAAATATGTCATGGAGTCTATCAATAAACCACTTTTTGGTACTTGTTGTCTAGCACTGAGTGGTAAGAACTTCAATTCTTCTTTTAATGTTTCTAAAACTTTATGTAATGATTCTTGGGTTCTTGACTTTGGTGCGACAAACCATATGACCCATCATTCATCTCTTTTAATATCATATGTTTCTCTTTTTGGTAACCACATTACTATTGCCAATGGGACTAGTGTCTCAATAATTGGATGTGGTAATGTTTCTCCTTTGTCATCCTTTAACCTTAAATATGTGCTTTATATTCCTAGCATTTCTAATAATCTTATTTTCGTTAAAAGACTTATCCATGACCTAAAGTGTTATGTAATTCTTTCTGACTCATTATGTTTTCCAAAATCTTGTCATGGGGAAGACAATTGGAACTATTAAGGAATATGGGGTTGTTGATAACATTGATTTTTACGTGTTTTGGTGTGTTTGTTTTAGTGAATAAAGTTAACGATTCCTAACTTTTACCTTGATTGGATATAAAAATATTGATTTTGAAGCAAATACTCACACCGAGCGCCATAGAAATCGTGTCCAACGCTACAAAGTCAAAGAACAAATTTAGTTGATAGCACCTAGTGTAAGACCCGTAGAATTTAATTAATTAATTAATTAATTAATTAATTAATAAATACGGGAGGGGAAATAGTTATGACATTAAATTATGGTTGGTATGACGTGGAAAAGGTGCTAGCTCATGTGGTTGAAAGCACTGTGATTGTGCGAGAGGACTTGGGTTCGAGTCCTATCTAACTTTTGAAGTTATGATTTTATTATTTAAATCTATGAAAACATGATTTTGTATATTATGATAATTGAATTGTGATTCCTAGTAAGAAAATATGAATTGGTTAAATGGTTTGATATAGACTTGGTGATTACATGGTTGTGGGTTCAAACCTTGGAGAACCAAACTAAAAACATTGTTTTTGGCATTTTGGCTTTGAATTGAATATGTAAGGTTGGGAAGAACCCTAGATAGTTGAGAGGCAGCCTTGGGTAGCTGGAATAGCAATCTAAATTAGAGCACGAAAATCAGAGAGATTGGTGAGGTTCTGGTGAGGTTATTCCAGGTTAGGGGAATTGGACTCCGTAATTTTATGCATATGATTATAAATGTGTAACTGTATGGTATATTGTTAAAGCCTTCATAATTCTGCGTTTCTGGAATTTTCCAGAAACCGCCTAGCGGGTGATGAACCACCGCTAGGCGACTCATGCGAATTGGTGTGTTCTGGGTTCTTGGAAGAGGAACCGCCTAGCGGCACATTCCCTGCCGCCAGGCGACGCAAGCGTCTTAGCTATTTTCTGGGTTTGCTGATGAGGAGCCTGGCGGGACTGGTTGAACCGCCAGGCGGTGCGAGGTATTTTGACTCGTTTTTGGGTTTTCTAGAATTTTGGGTGAAATCTGATCGAGGCAAAAGACAGTGGTGATCCTTATAGAAGGGTAATATTGACCAACAGTAGGTATAACCACCTAATCGAAGGCTTAAATGAATGGAACAGTGAATATGAGTTAGGGTTGAATGTATACTATCAGAAATCACAAATTGGAAGGTGTTACTGTGAATTGGACATAGGAATTGGTGATCAATGAAGGTATAAAATAAATTGTTATGATTGTGCTGGGATTAGTTTTGTGTGTATTGATAAAGATGGAAAAATGGTCGAGCAGTGGGTGCAGGAGGAATCTAGGAAGTTTCCAAGACTGATGCACCGCCTGGCGGCGCGAAGCTGGTCGCCAGGCGATGTTGGTGACAGTACAGAGGGAGTGTTTTTCGTGATCGAGCGGGTGTTGAGGGTCAGTGGGAGCTTGGTGTAAAATGAGTGCATTCGGTTGAAGCTCGAAGTCATAGGGATGGGAGTTGATGGAATGAAATTACATAGATGGTGAATAGGGTATGCGAGGATGAGTATATTAGAGTCATGGGGGATAGTTGTAATTGAGGTTTGGTATGAGTCATAGAACTGTGTGAGTGCAATATTGGACCTTGAGAGGTCTGGTTGGACGGTGGTACTGTAATCTGAGGAATAGTGGAAATAAGTATAAAATATAGTGAGATAAACCTGCATAATTAAATAGGCTATAAAAGAGGAAGGAAATGAGGACAAGTATTGTAGGAGCATGGGCACTGTTTAGAGAAAAGGGTGAGTTATACTAAATTATAACAAAAGTACGTGAATCTAGACTAGGAAATGGTTTCAAGTAAGGCACCCCAATGATGCAGGGCCACTGTGACTAGTCAAGTCTAATAGACTTATTGTGATTCAGTTAGGGAGAAGAGCATTGGGAGCTAGAAGCGGTGAACGATGAAAACACGTGACAGGAGACTCAATTGGTGTGCTGCTGTACTGATACAGCGCCTGGCGGCGTGATTGGGTCCGCCAGGCGATAGCTTGGTAACAGTGGGCAACAGAGTGGCCAGCGCCTGGCGGTGAGCATAATACCGCCAGGCGGTGCCTGCTGCGAGATGAATTTTGAGGCGCTGAGCGCCTAGCGGTACGCGACACCCGCCAGGCGGTCTGGAAGCTGGCAGCGCCTAGCGGTACGTGTCCCCCGCCAGGCGATTTATACTGCTGCAACTTTGAGTTTTGATTATGAATTTGTGATCTACAGTGCGTCTAGTGATGCTTTAAGGGTGAGATTGCTGGTGTTCCTTGAGTTGTGGCTCGGAACGTATCCCTTGAGTTGTGGCTCGGGATAGGGGTTAAGCACGTGATATTCCTCGAGTTGTGGCTCGGAATAGCATCTCTTGAGTTGTGGCTCGGGATGGCGGATGAACACGAGGAACCCTTGAGTTGTGGCTCGGGTTGGCGAGTGTTGCCGGTGTGAGTGTGCTGGTTGTGGCCAGTACGGATGGGTCCAGATAGATTGCCCTCCTCAGTTGTTGGCTGACGAGTTTGGTAGTCTTGGGACGATACGGGCTTTGTTCGTATATGGGAACTCTAC
>Ga0214543_1009034_pt1 | contig 15837 bp, 4 predicted proteins | sample CNSS2metaG_FD_160094 | JGI IMG/M metagenome (GOLD analysis project Ga0214543, IMG submission 160094) | Root nodule microbial communities from cowpea collected in UCLA plant growth center, Los Angeles, California, USA - CNSS2 | ecosystem: Host-associated > Plants > Roots > Nodule | place: USA... | reverse complement strand
TGTCATATATTGCTTAAATATGTTTGATTGATGGTTAATCATCTAGTTATCTCTGCCAACCTTAGTAAAATGATTTAGTGTTTAGATTGGATTGATGGTTGTTCTCATCAAGTGATGGGAATAAATCTTTTTATGTTAAATTTCACATGACCATCCCATGTAAAAAATTTCAGGTGTATGGATGTTGTAAAAACAATCAATTTTTTTTTAAAATAGAGCAGTTTAACGTCTGGTGTGCTCTGACAGAAGTTATTTAACGTCTGACCGTACCAGGGCCGACGCTATTTAACGTCTGATGGGCTCTGACAGACGTTAAATTGCTCAGGTTTTTGGCTCATTTCAGCGCGAAAATTGACGTCTGTTGTTATTGGCCCCGACGTTGAATAACGTCGAACTCTTAATGGACCGACATCAAGTGACGTCTGCTATTTTTCTGACGTTATTTTGACGTCACCCGCTACGACGTCGGTGTTTGGGCAGACGTCAAAGATCGAAAAAAATATCGGACGTTAAAAGACTTTTTTGTGTTAGTGAATGATTATTCATAAGTAGTTATTATACACTCAAAATCTTTTGATAAATATCTTGATTTGGTCTTCTTCCTCTCTTCTTCTTTATTTTCTTTTTCTTCTTCCTCTTCTTTTTTTTTTTTGTCCTCTTCTCCTTTGTCATCAATTTTTTTGTCGTCACATGTGTTGTCACTGCATTAACCTCCTTCAACTCCTCCTCCTTCTTCTTTACTATTACTATAATCTCCGTGATTACTATTGTTGTCACCTCCGGTGGCAACAATGGCAGACTATAATAGGGGCGGGGCCATTGCCCTCCCCCAAAATTTTAATTTTTTTTTAATTTATGTATTTAAAATTTTTAAAGTTTTTTAAATTATATATACTCAAAATTTTGATTTTTTTTATAATTTATGCAATTAAAATTTTTGAAACCTTTTAAATTATGTATAGTATTTAAACTTTTTTAAATTATGTGTAGTATATCAAAAATCAAATTAAATTAAATTAAATATTTTTTATTTGATTTATAAATTATAATATTTAATATTAATTGATAATAAAATTTGAAATCAAATATAATAAAGAATAAAAAAAATTATTAAAATATTTTTTGTTTGTCTCCTGAGTTTCTTACATATTGTTCTCATCTTTTACTTTTACTTTTTTTTTTGTATTTTTAAAGAGAAAAATAATCGTTGTCTTTACTCTTATCTCTTATATGTTCTCTACTCTTCTTGAAAAAAAATATTTTTTTTGTCTTACTTGATAGTGAAATATTAGTTTAATAGTTAAAATTATTTTTTATTTGACAAACTTTTTGAATATTTATTTTTAAGAATATAGAAGAAAAAAATATTGTACTATATATTTTTTTCATAATCGATTTTTAATTGTAGTTTAATTATCATGAATTTTTAATTTAGTAGTTATGTCTCAATTTTTTATTAGATTATGACAAATTATTCTTTAGTCTTAGTCTTTAAAAAAATATATTGGTAAAGAATAAAAGAACAAATTATATTTTAAAAATGATAAAAAAGGAAATTGTGTGAAGATGAAAATAAGACAAATTCAACTTTTTCACATATATTCTGAATTATGATACTACTCACTCAATTGTCCAATTATAATTTTTTTTTTCTTAAAGTTCAAAGAATTACATGTGAACCATTACTATAATAGAAAAATTGTTTTTTGTAATAAAGATTATCAAAACAAAATTGTTGAATAAAGATGGAAGGTGAATTTTTTGCTGATAATTTGTTTATTTACATTGAAAAAGAAATAACTAGAAATTTTAGTTATGGTCCAATTATTGAAGAGTTCAAGAATATGAAAGAACATGACAATAATTATTATTTCTTTATATAATTATGGTTATACTAAATTATGTATTCATTATCTTTGCCTTAGTGACAATAATTAAATATATAAATTTTGATTGTATTATTTTGGCTTCCTCTAAAATATTAATCAAGATCCGTCACTAGGTGGCAAAACTTGCTTATGACGGAGGGGAGCCACGACTCCTCCTAAGTTTTTTAATTTTATTTTTTATATATTTATATGTATTTTAAAATTATATTTACATATTATTAAATTATTTATATTAAGTTATATGTATATATATTATATTTTTATTATTTAAAAAATAAAATAAATGTGAATTTAAAATAAACTCGATGTTTGTTAAAAAGGATCAAGGTTTTGTCTCTGGCTTTCACAACAAGCTATCAAGAAAGTATGAGAGTAAAGAAAAAAGAGAAAGAAATAGGTTGAGAGAGGAAGATTGGAGAAAAGAGAGATTGAATAATGTATTCTCACCTTATCTCTCATGAATCCAATTTTCCTTAAATTAAGTTTTTCTCAAATTAGTATGAATTCTAATTATGATATTAGAGATTCTTTCATGAAATTGACATATATGTTGATCTATATTTTCAGTATTCGTGAATCACTTATATAATCAATATTTTAGATATCTATAATAATTTTCTTAAACGATATTTTGTAAATACATGTTAATCAGTTTTCTACTATTAAAATATTAATTATCTCCTATGTCTTTTAGAAAAACATAGGTTAGACGTGTTTTTCTTATTAATGAAATTAACAATTTCTTTGTTCTTGTGTTTACAAAATAAAATTGTTTGAAAATTATGAGTGATATTAGATAGTAAATCTTATCATGCGATAGAAATGAAGTTATTTTTTTATGAGAGTGGGAGATGAACATTAATAACAAAACTTCATGAAATAAAAATATTTATATGTTGGTAAATAAAGTTTTAATTTTAATTAGTTTTGTAAACTAGATTCGTTGCTTAAATTTTTAAAAATTTACAAAAAATAATATGCAGTTCCACACTTATTTATTTATTATGCTCCAAATATTTGTCTATCTGATTTGTCTTATTCATTTCTTCAAGCCATTCACCTAATACAAGAAATAAGAGTTGATTTTGTAATCATATTTTTGTTACATAAGACATACATCCTTTAAATGATAAAAAAAAAAAGAATGATTGGTAAATTTTTAAAAATTGTATAAAAGTAACAAGCAACTCCCACATATTTGTTCATTGTGCCCCACTTATTTGCATATCTAGTTTGGCCTATATTTGATTACAAGTTACTAAAATCAACCCATAAAGTGCATTATGGAGATGCCCCTCTTATTTTCCTAGTGCAAGCAATAAAAGATTATTTTTCTAACTTATAATCAAATTCGTGGTGTATTAGAGGTACATACCAGTTAGATGATAAAAAAAAGATTGATTAGTAAATTTAAAAAATGGTAAGAAAACTACTATGCAGCTCCACATTTATTCATTTATTATGCCCCAAATATTTGTCTATCTGGTTTGTCCTATTTATTTCTTCAAGCCACCTAGTGCAAGAAATAAGGGTTACTTGTAATCAAATTTGTGGTACATAAGAAATATTTCCCTTTAGATGATAAAAAAACAAATTGATTAGTAAATTTTAAAAAATTATAAGGAAAGTAATAAGTAGCTCCCACATATTTGTTCACTGTGTCCCAGTTCTTTGCATATCTATTTTGGCCTATATTTGATTACAATTCACTAAAATCAACCCAGTGCATTATGGAGGTGTCCCACTTATTTTCTATCTTGCGGTCTTTATTTTCTTCTTCAAGCCAACCACCTAGTGCAAGCTTAATTTTTCTAACTTATAATCAAATTCGTAGTACATAAGAGGTACATACCAGGTGGATGATAAAAAAAAAGATTGATTAGTATATTTTAAAAAATTGTACTAAAAGTAATACACAGTTCCACACTTATTTATTTATTATGGCACAAATATTTGACTACCTAGTTTGTCCTATTTATTTCTTCAAGCCAGCCACCTAGCGTAAGAAATAAGGTTTGATTTTAGTAACTTGTAATCAAATTTTTGGTACATAAGAAATACATCCCTTTAGATAATAAAAAAAAGATTGATTAGTAAATTTTAAAAAGTTGTACGAGAAGTATTAAACACCTACCACATATTTGTTCATTGTGCCCCACTTATTTGTATATCTAGTTTGGCCTATATTTGATTACAAGTCACTAAAATCAACCCATAGAGTGCATTATGGAGGTGCCCCAATTATTTTCCTTTCCTATCTTGTGGTGCCTATTTTTTTCTTCAAGGCAGCCACCTAGTGTAAGCAATAAAAGTTGATTTTTCTAACTTATAATCAAATTCGTGGTACACCAGAGGTACATACTAGTTGGATGATAAAAAAAAAGGATTGATTAGTAAATTTTTAAAAATTGTATGAAAAGTAATACGTAGCTCCACTCTTATTTATTTATTATACTCCAAATATTTGCCTATCTGGTTTCTCCTATTTCTTTATTCAAGTCAGCCACCTAGTGCAAGAAATAAGTCTTGATTTTACTAATCAAATTTGTGGTACATAAGAAATACATCCCTTTAGAAGATAAAAAAAAGATTGATTAGTAAATTTTAAAAAATTAAACAAAAAGTAACAAGTAGCTCCCACATATTTGTTCATTGTGTCCCACTTATTTGCATATCTAGTTTGTCCTATATTTGATTACAAGTCACTAAAATCAACCCATAGAGTGCATTATGAAGGTGCCCCACTTATTTTCCTATCTTGTGGTGTCTATTTTTTTCTTCAAGCCAGCCACTTACTGAAATTTTTCTAACTTATAATACATAAGAGGTACATACCAGTTGGATGATAAAAAAAGATTGATTAGTAAATTTTAAAAAATTGTACAAAAAGTAATACACAACTCCACACTTATTTATTTATTATGCCCCAAATATTTGCCTTTATGGTTTGTCCTATTTGATTGTTCAAGTCAGCCACCTAATGGAAGAAAATGGTTGATTTGAGTGACTTGTAATCATATTTATTTTACATAAGAAATCATTCCCTTTAGATGATGAAAAAAAAGATTGATCAGTAAATTTTAAAAAATTGTATGGAAAGTAACAAGCAGCTCCAAATATTTGTTCATTGTGCCCCACTTCTTTGCATATCTATTTTAGCCTATATTTAATTACAAGTCACTAAAATCAACCCATAGAGTGCATTATGGAGGTGCCCCACTTATTTTCCTATCTTGTGTTGTCTATTTTTTTCTTAAAGCCAGCCACCTAGTGCAAGCAATATGGGTTGATTTTTCTAACTTATAATCAAATTCGTGGTACATAAGAGGTACATACTAGTTGGATGATAAAAAAAAAGATTGATTAGTAAATTTAAAAAATTGTACGAGAAATAATAAGCAGCTCCACAATTATTTATTTATTATGACTCAAATATTTGACTATCTGGTTTGTCCTATTTATTTCTTCAAGCCTTTCACCTCGTGTAAGAAATAAAGGTTGATTTTAGTGACTTGTAATCAAATTTTTGGTACATAAGAAATACATTCATTTAGATAATAAAAAAAAAGATTGATTAGTAAATTTTAAAAAATTTTACGAAAAATAACAAGCAACTACCACATATTTGTTCAATGTGTCCCACTTATTTGTATATCTGGTTTGGCCTATATTTAATTACAAGTAACTAAAATCAACCCATAAATTATGGAGGTGCCCCGCTTATTATCCTTTTCTTTCTTGTGGTGCTTATTTTTTTCTTCAAGTCATCCACCTAGTGCAAGCAATAAGGGTTAATTTTTCTAACTTATAATCAAATTCGTGGTACATAAAAGGTACATACCAGTTGGATGATAAAAAAAAGATTGATTAGTAAATTTTAAAAACTTGTACGAAAAGTAATATGCAGCTCTCTACTGAGAGGTCATTAGTCATTTGTTCATAGGTCCCAGATCACTTGTTGAGAGGTCTCTGCTCTCTACTGAGAGGTCTCTGCTCTCTGTTGAGTTGAGAGGTCCATAGTTTCTGCCGAGAGATCCCTAATCACTTGTTAAGAAACCACTGGTCCTGTTGAAAAGTCTTTGGTCTCTATTGATTATAATTTAACTATTATTTATGTGACAATTTTGATTGATAATTTTAATTTATTAGTAGAGCGGTTGGGCATTAACTGTAGTAAGTTTTGAATCCTACTTGGGGATATTTGAGAATCGCCACGGTGTAGGTAATTTTTTTCTTTTCTTTGTACAACCTACATTGATAAATAATCAACCGTATAATCAATTTCATAACTTTCCACTTCTTTTTTGTGTAAGGTCAATATTTTTTCTTAAATTGTCATTATTTTTTCTCAAATTGAATATCAGGATCCAAAGCTTCCACTCTTGTTATTCGATGAATTTTTTTATATATACTTAAATCTTTGTTTGTATTTTTAAACTTATGATAGATACTGATAAAAAAAGTATTGAATGCCTATTACAAATTATTTGATGACGAACTTGTTTCGCAAATGAAAAAGATATTCTTAGTTTATTTTCTTAAAGTACGAGATTGCTATGACTTAATCAAATGGGTTAAACCAGAAAAATAATTAACATTAATTTATTAATTCCCAGATCCTCCCATAAGAATATAACCACACCCAAAATGGAATGATTGATTTGACCGAAATTGTGGAAAACATACTAAGAGAAAGGCGGGTGATGTTTTGACACCAATGGAACAAAAAATACGCACTTAACGAGAACAACGTTATCATTAATAATATTTTTATATATGATATAAAAATAATATGGACATATTTAACTGCCAGGAAATAAATTAAAACAATGTTTTCTGTTTTTTGGTGGTATTTTGTAGTAGATACTACAACTCAAAAGGAGCTTTCACCATCACTAATTTGACAAAACTTCAGCGAAATTCAACGTTAAAAATGTGTGATAAAACTTTTGTAGATATTTCATTCAAATTGATATCAAACATGTTTCTAATAGATGTTAATTTACAATTTAGCATTGGCCTTAGGACTTACAGACGTTAAATAATGTCAACATTTTGGATGATTCGAAGTTAAATTGTGAATTAATGTTTGGGGGAGTGTGAGGTGAATCAACTTTTTACAATTTCAGAAATAGTGTCAATGCTTTCACTTTTCTTTTTCTTTTTTGTGTGAAATCTCCACTAAAGTGTAACGACAACACTAAACTTGTACGAACAAGTTCTTCAACCAATTTCATTTCATCTTGTCGTTATAGTGCTCATTTGAACTCAAACTTTCATTTTTTCGAATTACATTTCTTATCAAGATTAGTGTTTTCACTCACTAACTTGTGTATCCTAAATTTTGTGTTTTTAGCTTATGATTCTAATTTTATAAAATTACTAAAAATAGCTAGAAAATGAATTTTAACTCAAATTTTTTTATGATAATTTTTATTAAGTTTAAATCAAATGTAGAGTATTCACAAGATATTGGTCACAGATATATAAAATTCAAAATTTGGCACTAGAAAACTTTAAATGATCTTAAACTTTGTTTGTTATGGAACACGGATGAAAAAGTTTCAAAAATGAAAATTGTTAGAAATGAAGATTAGGAATATAAAATTTCAAAAAACTCATCATTTATGATGTATTTATGTATTATATATTGATTTTTCATGGTTTACATTGAATTTTTTTTTTGTTTTGTAAGAAACACGAATAAGAGGTCATTGAATAGATTAGATTAAATAATTTATATTTTGAACTATAAATTTGTGGGATATTAACTATAAAAATTAATTAAATTAAATTGGTTGATTTTTTTTTCTCTCAAAACGAACTCCGATTCACAAAATATCTTGTTAAAAATAGAAACTTGCATGTTTGGAGTTTTTTATACTATTAGCTCTTTTGTTTTTAACAAAACTCAGTTTGTGTAATAATTTCCACTCTCTAGACTAACTTATCATCATCCTAAATGTCTTTAGTCAATGTTTATCAGTACAATAAATATTGATGATTTATCTACAGGTTTTTACCCAAGAATTTGCAAATATTAAGTGCAACACGTTGCGAAAACCTCAATTAAAACTTTAATCAACACGAAACTTTGCATTAACGTTACTTCTAGTAATTTGACTTTTACAACAGCCTTTGATTTATATATTTTTATTTAGGGTCTTTTCACTTAACTTTTCATGCTTGTCTTCATATTTCATATTTACCATTCTTTCCAAACCTCTAGTCATTTTCAATTTTTACAGCAAGTACATATCTGTACTTTGTAAGTGTGATAATAAATATATATATATATATATATATATAGTGTTGTTTTACGCATGGATGAAAAAAATGATAATTTTACTAAACTAATATTATCATCGATATAATAGATTTACCGTTCTGTTTGTTATTAAAATTAATAAAATATAATTAAGTAGTAACATTCAAAGGTTAAAATAATTCTTATTTTGAATTTTTTTTTTTGAATTATTATGAAATCAAGAGAGTAATATGTAATTATTCAGTTGTTACATGATTTGATTATTTGAACCTCAAATATTGCAGAAGACAACGCAAACATATTGCCTTTACAAAAACACATTGGAAATATAATAAGAAGAAAGCAAAGTGATAAAGTTTAACCTGTCAATAATTCTAGCTAAAGATCTATAAAGAAAGTGATTTTGATGATAGCTACTGAAATAATATCGTATGTCAATTCAACCAAACAGGGAATAGATTCATATAACTGTGCAAGATATTTCACAAAAATCAACACTTGTAAAGTGTCAGTAGTTTTCTGCTATCATTAACTCCTTTATGTATGTGATATTCATATATATAATTGCTGAATTGTTATTCGTTATGCAAAACACAGAGTGAAGCAAATAGCATTTCTTTCCCCTAAACTTTCCAGAACCAAAACCAGACGTATATCTAAATCCCCACATATATATATATAGATACATATACATACATACATACCTTGACATCATTCACCAAAACTAGTTGGAAAAACTCCATCTCTAGTCTCTTACCACCTTCTTGTTCAATCCCCTTTCAGAAATCTTTATCATGCTCATATATTTATGTTCTTTCTTCTCTGACTTTGCAACGTACGTAACTTGTTTATATATCAGTCTTTTACGTAGCAGTTACCATATATGACTGAACTAGTAGCAGAAGCTGTATCAACCTGAGAAACAGCAGCAACAAAAAAAAAAACATCAGAAGCTATAGCAAGAGTGATGAAGAAAGAAGACAACAACAGCTTCAGCAAAACCAAAAACATTTGCGTACCCTTCAAATCCTTCGGAAGAAGATGCAGTAGACTCACCAGCGAGCACAGAGCCAGGTTCTACATCCTTCGACGCTGTGTCACAATGCTTATTTGCTGGCAAGATTGCGAATGAACCTTTAAATATACTTAACGATATTAATTAAGCCTTAAGTATGTACTTGATTATTAATTAACATACATGTATAAAGTTATTTAGTTTTGTGTGAACCATGCATTATTTACACGTTAAGCACGTAGTCCCTCTTCGTAATATAGTGTGAGCAATGTAAATATTTAGTCCCTTGCTAATATAGTGAGAGGTGTTGTCACTTTAAGTGATTAGTGTTCTTAGTTTTTAATAATGCCCAATGATGGATCTGATGGTGATTTTACCATGGTTGTTCTGCATAATCCACTTTTTCTTTTTTTTCACTTCTGCTTTTGTAATTTTAGATCAATGAACATTTGGGTATGATTACGATTTTCTTCAATTAATTTTCTCTCTATTAACAATTTTTTTTTTACATGCAAGGTAAAAGTGAAGTTAAATATGAGGTAAAATATCTAGTCAATATTGTAAGTTTTGTAGAGTTTCTTCCTGTTCTGTTCTTGTATACGGTATGAAGCATTTCAAACATTTTTATACTTATTTTTTTCCATTTATTTAAGGGTTAAATAACAGAAAAAAGGAGAAAATTATCTACTGTATCCACATCTCGTTTATTTCTATGAAATACTAGACAAAATCGAACAAAATTAGAAGGGATATATTTAAATTATGTGATTGGTCGTTCCTATAGAAATGATTTTTGAATTTGATAGGGACAAGAGACAAGAATTTCTTTTCTCTTTCAAGTTTCACTTAAAATTAGAATTAGTTCCTCTTGAAAATCTTACCAATTTAATCATTTGTTTTTAGAAACGTGTGAATTTAGTTCTTTAAACCAAATTTTTTTTAAGTTTACTTGACGTTTTAAACACATTTCATTATAGTATTTTAGTTTGTTTATACCGTTTGACACATGTTCGTTTCAATGTTAGTTGAGATTCAAACACATTTTATTATAATATTTTAATTTGTTTATACTGTTTGACATATGTTCACTTCAATGTTAGCTGAGAAATGCGTTTAAAACATAAAATAAACTTAAAAAATTGGTTTAAAAAATTAAATCCGCACATTTCTAAAAATAAGGAACTAAATTGGTTCAAATCTTCAAAAAGAAATTAATTTCAATTTTTACTAAAAATTGAAGGACTAAAAACATATTTAACCCTTATTTAATTTACTTAATTCATGAAGGAACCTATCTCCCCTACAAGGAAGATTTGAATAAATCCGAGCAAACAAAAATCATCTTAATTATCATCGAAGATTACAATAATAGATATTTAATCATCTTACATATCTGAAAATAATGTTTTAATATTTATAGATCTATAATTATATTTTAAATTTCATTTTTTATATAACAATTTTTTCTGTTAAATTTAATATTAAACTATGAAAAGTAATAGCTTTTTTTTATTAAAGATTTGATATATTTATTATATTTATTTAAAATTAAAATTAAAATATTTTTATAAAATAATTTGATCCAATATAAAGTAAACCCCAGTACCTGTATAAGCCGACATACAATTCATAAATTAAATAATTAAATAGAAATTTTGAAATGTTAAATTTAAATTATGAGTATAACGAATTGGACGGGAGCGAAAAGATATGAGCCATAGAACAAAATCCTGAAATAATGTCTGACATGTATTTGATGTACCGGAAAAAAAAATTATAACTGAAAATAATAAACTTTTAACGGTACATAACACAAACATTAAGGGGTTTGTTTAGATTCTATCACATCTCGCGCAACTTCTGGAGAATGTTCGTGCACGTGTTTCGACAATAGTCTTAGGTGATATATAATATATTATTTTATTTTAATTTGATTTTAGAAGCTTCAAATATATTGTATTTTTATTCGAAAATCTTCAACATTTTTTTTTCAATATTTTTTTCCATTTCTCCTTTTCGATATCAATTATCTTTTTATTTTATTCTTTATTCTACAATTATATATATATATATATATATATATATATTTATATATATATATATATATATATATATATATATATATTTACTTCGACATTCAATAAAATTCTTAATTAATAATAAACTTTAGTAATAAAAAATATATAATAAAAACTATTTTAATTATCTTAGAAATTAATAATAATTTTTTTAAATTATTTTAGTTATTAATAATTTTTTATCTATAAAAATTAATATTTAAATTGATTACTAAAATTTATTGTTATTCAAGAAATTTAATGTAGTACAAGCAATTAATCGTATAAAATATACACTATTTCAAACTAAGGGTTTAAATTATCATTTGAATAAAATATATAAAAAATATATCATATAATTTTGGTAACTTGCACTTATCAAATAATAATTGTTTAAATTATCATTTGAATAAAATATATAAAAAATATAATCATATAATTTTGGTAACGTGCACTTATCAAATAATAATTTTAAAATAAAATATCCTTTTAACTTATATATTTATATGCAAAATTAGAATTTGTCTTCCTTCCAAATTTTATATAAAATTCATCCATATATTACAGTAATGCATAAAAACGTCATCCAAAACCAACAATGTTAACTAAAGAGATGTGTCTAACAATTTTTGGCTGTCATTATTTTTGAGAAAAACTATAACTAAATCTTTTATTTTATATATTATTCATCTTATCCTTTTTTAACAAATTGTGTAACTTCAACCGAGCTTGAATTTCCTAACATTAGTACTATTTTTTAAAACAACCCATATGCAAGTGACATTCTAAATCTAATAACGCCTACAAACTTAAGAACTTTAATAAAAAAAAATTATGTACATGGTTGGTATATGAAAGCTGTTTATAATAAAGTGAAAAGTTCTTACTATGCACTTTATAAATGGCATAATGATTATTTCCCTCTTGATCAATCACAAGTTATAATGGGAATGAAAATTATGTTTGCCCCCACGAAAGTGTCCAACGGTATACGTGGAATGAAAGTTCACCGAAAGGGAAAGCCAGTCAAAATTAATGTCTGTTCATTGAAGTTGAAGTGTTTAATATTATTACTCGTGATGTACAAACATACCCAACAAAAAGTGCAGCAAGGGAGAAGAATGAAGGGAAAGTGGAATACACACAAATCCAGAACATTGCCGATCAAAGACAGCTATAGTGAATACAGTAAAAAGAAGAAAGAAAAAACATTGCTAATAAACAGCTTGCTATTTCATCATTTATTGACGTTGCCATTACTCTCTCCAAACACTTTTTCTAGAAAAAACTTATATAAAACTTAAATTGCCACAATATAGTGTAAGAGAATTAAATGTACTCATTCATCTAAGAAAATAATTCTTTTAGAGGTATTTCTTTTTGTTGATAATTTTGAAGATGTTATATGTCACATCCCATCCAAAAATATACTAGGAAGAAAAGATCACAGACACAGAACAATGTCATAAACATGTCTTTGGCAAAAGGAATGCTTAACGGAGCAAGGAATTACAAGATAAATAGTTCTAAAAGCACTCAAAAGAGCGATAACAAATATGCCTAAGCTAAACAACACCATCTCCACCATTTGCACGATCACCAGAAGTTTCCACATCTACTCACACCAATATTGGTTATCATTGCAAAAAGGAAAAACCAAACAAGAAATAGACACAAAGAGAAAGGGTAAGTTAAAAAAAATAATTTTGATAAATAAGCAAGCAAATTATAAATAGGCAATTCAATAAGCATATGAAACATGTGATAAAAGAAAATAAAAAACCCTCTAACTCAATTATCCAGATATATGTAATGAGTCGGATTCATTGATTGCTCTACTTCTCTGCAGAGCCATTGCAATGGATTTCACCCTAGCACACACAAGATTAGTCCATGATCATCTAGGGCCATTATCCTGTCAAAGACTAGGACCTCCTACTACTCTCGCCACATGAACCAGTCTACTATACGTGAGTCTGACTGATTCATTACAGTGTCAGGATGCAACTTTACTTGAATCCTTATTTCATTACATACACTACAAAAACATCACCATAAAGTCTTTCCAAGAGACTCATGGAATTACATCAAGCCCATTATCATTATTCCAACAACTTTGTAGTTCAACACATCTTTACTAGTGGCCTACAACAAAAGTTGTGATCATTTCAAACTTTTTCTCCACCAAACATTGCAAAAACAAAACTTGTGATAAATATGTGCAATGTATAATCTTTACCGAAAAAAAATATATACATAATAGAAGTTAGCACAAAAAGAAGGCTTAAGTATGTTTTAAGTCCCTCATAAAGTTAGGAACTTTTAATTGAGTCCATGATAAATTTTTATGGTAGATTGAGTACTCAATCAATTTCATTTTTTGTTTTATTTGAGTCTTCATTCTTAAATTTTTATGTTAACTGATTGATGTGGCTGTTAAGTGGTTAACATGATTATTATCTTGCCGAGTCACCTTGTTCATTTGTTCACATGTCGTTTTATTATTTTATAATATTATCATTATACAATTTTGAATTAAAACAATAAAATTTAAAAATTTAAAAATTATAAAATCATAAATTAATAAATTATACAATTTTAAAATATTAAAATGACATATGATAACCGCTCAACCAAATGACATGATAAGATAATAACTAAAAGAAAAATTAGCATACACAGAAAATTAATAGTGGAGAGCCTCAGTTGAAAAAATTAAATTTATTGAGTACTCAATAAATCACAAAAATTTAACCAGGACTCAATTAAAAATTCTCCAATTTATCAGGAACTTAAAACATAATTAAGCCAAATGAAAAATTATTGGTTACTAAAATAGTCACTATTATGAATATAAAATTATAATTGGTCACTAAAAAATTATAAATTTAACTAATAAGGTTTTAGGTACCAAAGGAAATTGGTCACCAAACATTAACTACAAAGGTTTTTGCTACCAAATGCTACCAAAGTAATTGATTTTTAAAGTAGTCTCTAATTAATTAGTGACCAATTTAGAGACAAATTATAATTGTTTATTCATAATAGTGACAAGTTTAGTAACCAATTTTTTATTTTGTAAATTAATATCTAAATTGATCGCTGTAGTGACTAACAACTTTTGGTAGAGAAAATTAAGGATTTTTTTTTATTTAATTAGAAAAAATAATTTATATATAAAAAATATAATTTGACATCCCTAATTTTTTTTACTTTGTCCAAGTTGTGCTATTGCTCGAGATGTTTATACTTTGACGTGAGGAAGATGTATTAGAAGTCTCATATACTATATAAATTGGTGCAAACCTCACCTTATAATTCAATTTTATAAAATCAAATTAAACTTAAAGTCCAAAACAATATTTCAAGATGTAAACACACCAACGTTTTTTTTATCTTTTTTATGTACATGAATATTGACAAAGAAACCAATACATGTCACATATTTAAGAGACCTAAACTTCTTTCACTTAACACATATATTAATGATAAAGCAAAGTCATTTATATTTTAGATTCTTTTTAATTTAAATTAGGTTCAATATTTTACAAATTTATAGTAATATTTAAATAGATAAGTATCTATTTTAAATATTAATAAGAAATAAAACGTGTTTAAAAATGCATTATTTTAATGATAACTAACTAATGACAACTTTTGAAAAATATATAAATAAAATAAAGAATTCAACCTTACATTTAATGGGTATAAAGTTTGATGACATATGTTTTATAAAACAACAAACCCAAGAACAGTAGGAGTGCAACACTCGCGTCACAAATCAGAAATGAAAATGAAGCAAAAAATAAATATCTTATAAGAAGATAATGATGAATACTTTAAGTTGACAAAACACGTGCACTTCATTGATCTTTATTTTATTCATACGATGATTTGCTAAGCAACAAGATGTTTCTGTTGCTTAATTATATGATTGATAAAACCATAATACTAGATCCGAATTTCAAGCACAATGTCTCCCAAGAGACTTGTCACTACAATCACAGATAAAAATATATCTCTTAAATCAGATCCATAAATATATGAAAAATGCATAATTACATGTTTGGTTATTTTCTTTTGATCAACATTTGGCATTTTTATTAATATATTTATACCTTCAAACGGCGGCTTCATTCTACATCTCCATATATTCCTGCACACACATTAATATAAATAAAATTTTCAAATTTTCCATTTTAGAATATGCAATATGAAAGTCAAAAATGACTTTCAAAATGCATAATCTGAAAACTATTCTTTTCCAGAAAATAAAACTTTCAGATTACACAATGTAAAAAAAAAAATGACTTTCAAATCATATAATTAGAAGTCAAATGTTTCCAAATTATATAATAAAAAAAGATACTTTTATCTTAATACTCTCTCTAACTCCTGAAAGTTGTTTCTTACTTCTAAATTGTATAATCTAAAAATTATTTTCGATTTTTGATTAAAAATCCGAAAATTTTAAGAATTGCCTAAGAAAGGCAAAATAAAAAGTTTATTTATATGGACAGACGAAGAAACATATGGAGGTGTATAAAGAAACTGCCCTTCAATTAAGTTAATTTTGTGGGTCTAGATGACATTCCATTTAAAAGCCCC
>Ga0214543_1009030_pt1 | contig 15842 bp, 5 predicted proteins | sample CNSS2metaG_FD_160094 | JGI IMG/M metagenome (GOLD analysis project Ga0214543, IMG submission 160094) | Root nodule microbial communities from cowpea collected in UCLA plant growth center, Los Angeles, California, USA - CNSS2 | ecosystem: Host-associated > Plants > Roots > Nodule | place: USA... | reverse complement strand
CTTTCCTTGCCAAAGTAATTCAAAGAATATTGCACAAAACTTCTAAAATAGAATTAGACACACACTAACAATTAAGCAACAAAAACAAAAAGATTTGGAGTCTAACTATGCGGCCTACTTTGGTGAGGCTTGATGTTGCAAGACACACTCACCGTCTACAAGCGTTTTTACTATTTAAGAAGGTTCTAATTAAGAGATGAGAGAACACCTAAGGCTCCCCCAAGACACTTAATTAGTCCAAAGAGATACAAGAAAGAAAACTTGAACAAATACAACTCAACTGAATATAATCACAAATTTGCGCAAACTTTAAAAGTCTTCAAGTGTTTCACTCCACTCTTTTCTTTCTTCTTTTGTCTCACTCAAGTGTTTGCTTTGAATTTTCTCCTTTGTGAACTTCACTTGTAGTTTGGAGTTCCACTTTGGTTTCCACCTCCTAGGATGCTACCTTGAGTATTTGGTTACCTCCAAAGAAATCTTCCACCAAGAATGTAACACCAAACCAAAGAAGCCAATAAGGAAAAACAAGAAAAGCTTAAATGAAAGAAGAGCTAAACTCAAGTGGAATATAGTTGAAACATACTCAAAGATTTAACAAAGAAAGACAAACTAGAAATAAGGCAAAGAAACAAGTTAAGCACTCAAATTAATTACCTAAAGAATGGCACTAGAATGGATTAAAACAACCAAAAACAAGCTAGAAATCTGCACAGAATTTGAATATTCAGCCACTACCAGTCCAAAAACGTGAAATTCAGCCTCTACTTCAGCGATTTATCATTTTTTTCATTTCTCAACATTTTTCAATGATTTTTGTTTTCTTTTTTTCGTCTATGTTTTAGCTACAAGAGGCAAAAATTAGATCTGGATTTGCAATAACCAATTTTTTGTGATAAAACAAATACAGAAAGTGTGCAGACAGACAGCACTGGAACACAAGTAAAATGCAACAGAAAAATGCTCTCAAACTCAAGTGATGGTTGTGATTCTAGTGTACTTCTTTTGCCACTTTCTTTTTATCTTTTCTTTTAATTATTTTTGGCACTTGCTTGTACTCTTTTTGTGCTCTTTTTCTTTCTTTTTTTATAGCTCTTACAGCAGCTAGTTTCCACCACAAATTAGAATCACCACCACACTATGCTTGATCATTTGCATTTTAATAGAAACAAAAGAGAAGGAAACTTAAAGGAATCAAAAGAAGATTATGAAACTCAAGGAAACACAATGGAAATTAACTCTAAAGAACTTGCCAAGAACTAATTAACAAGTATGAACTCAAATGCGAAAATTAAAAGCACACAAAGCACACTAGAAACGAAAATGAAACTTAGGTGATTAAGCAAGCACAAGGAAAATTCCCACTGGACATTAAGATAACAAAGGTTATCTAGATGTGAAGGTTCATTTCCAAGGCTCCAAGGGAGAAGAGAAGGTGTATTTATGAACCAAAAACAGCAGCAAAATAGTAGCAATACAACAGCAAAACAACAGCAAAATGGAAAGCTAAACAAAGGAATTTAAGACATAATTGAACTACACATTACTCTAGACAAAACATATGGATGAGAAAATTAAAATGACTCAAATAGATGAAATAGAAAATGAACAAGACTCAAACGAAAATGTAAAAGGCACACAAATTCACCATGGTTGAGTTCTTAGGCACAATGGCCGAATGGTTCCAAAGGAACAATGATAAGAACCATATAACCAATGAGGTGAAAAGAAGAAAAACAACAAGACAATCAAAGGAAGTAATGAACAACACGAAAATTGAAAGGAAAACCACAAGGAAGATGAACTTATCTCTTGACGTCAAGCTTGATCAACCAAGGCTCTAGATACCACATGATAAGTCCATCTTCAAGAGTAAGGAAGCCAAGGAGAAGCCATGCGGAAGTTAGAAGATGTGAGGAGAAGTGGTGCGGCAATGGTGTTTGGAGAAGCTCTCTAGTGAGGTTGGGCCAACACTCAAGGAAGGGGGCTAGAGGAAACCAAGAAGGAGAACTCTAACCTAAATTGATTCACAAAAAGAGAGGAGTTTGGAGTCATCTCAACAGAATTTCTCTACTATATTCATGAATGAAAATACAAGGGTCCTAAGCTCTTTATTTATAAGCTAAAATGAGACCAAGGAGTCTCCAAAAAGTGGAGGGAAAAAGGAGTCTAGAAATTTGAATTTTGGAGCCAAGAAGGAGCATGTGGGAGGTGTGACTTGCCACCTAAGCAAGTCACACTTGTCTTGTCATGGGAAGCTAACTCTCATCCTTGGAGAGTAAGTTTGAGAAGCTTCTAGGCTTTTCTAGAGTAGACACACTACTCTTGGCCCATTTGGCCCAATTCCCCTTTTTGGTCCAAAATTACTTCTAAAGCCCAATTTCCTCTAAGGCCCAATACATGGCCTAAAGAAAACCCTATTCTACTGGGCCCAAAATACAAAGCCCAAAATAAAATCCTAATCTAGTATTTACAAGCAAAGTGTCCTAGGCTAGGTCTTCACATCTTCCTTGGCCCATGTGAAGTTCATCTTAGGCCTTGCATGCGCATTTAAGGCCTATTCCTCTTGTATTCTCCTAGCCATGGCTCTTGTTGTTGGTCCCTTGGTTAGAGGCATCTCATCACCTTTTATGTTCGTTTTCTTAGAAAATGAATATGAGAGTGTATCAAGCTTTGTTATTCAACAACATTTGCTTCAACTCTTCTTTCCGATGTTCTTTTGAGATGCAATGTTTATGCCCCCACATGTAATGATCTGTCATAGTTAATAGTGTATGGACTTTACATACCTTTCCATTTGATCTTTCAAATATGGAAAGTTTTCTCCTAAGAATGTTGGTGATCTGAAGGCTCCTTCTGCAATTAGATGTTATGGCTCCATTCATTTTATTTTGGACCTTTTGCCTCTATAAGTTGTCAAGTGCTCAACTCTTTAGAGGTCGAGCTCTAACACCAACTTTACAGAAATAGGAGACAAAAGAAGGAAAGGATTGAATTTAATTTTAGAAGTTGTTGTAGTATCATTTGAGATTGCATAATTATACAATAGTTATTTTTTATCAACAAATAATGTCAAAAGTCTTTTCAAAAACAAAGTTTATTATTTCTTAAGTTAGTGTGGGTAAAGTAGTATACAATACAATATAGAAGAGAGAGAAACATCACACAATATTTTTACATTGGTTTATCTATTAGAATAGACTAAGTGTAGTTCTTGACCAATTGGTTAAACTCCACTAGGCAGCATACTATTACAAAGTACAAATCAGTATTCTTTTGAATCGTAACCCCTCCTAGCTAACCCCGTACGAGTATTCTTTTCAGTCACAACTACTCTTGACTAACCCCATAAGTATTTCTTTTAACACTTATCCACTCTTGGCTAAAATCCCCAAGTATTCTTTCATATCATAACCAATCCTGGCTAATTGTGTTCAAGTATTATTTTAACAACAAACCGTTCATGGCTTAACATGAGTATTTAAACAACAAGTCACTTCTGGTTTAAGATAAATAAAATGTCTTTGGGATAAATAAATACATCACAAATTTGTCTCACTAGAAAGGAGTGTTGTATTTTGATGTTTATAAGGCTAAGCATTTTCTACTAGTTAACTAAAGGTTGAACACAAATTGTGTCCTTACAAAGCTTTTAGACACAGAAACATTGATAGAGTTTCAGGCACTTGCAAAAGATGGCTTTTTTATGTGTGCTTATTCTTTAAGGAGAATCCTCAAGTAAGTATTACAATAAAGTAGTCATTGTAATCCTATTTCGGGTTTAAGTAGCTTTGAACTCATTTTAAATATGTTTTGCTTCTTTTATTCTCTGTTGAGCTTGATAGTGGAGAAATAATGAATGTGTTTCATGTAATCACTAGTGGAAAAACATGATTTTATAACAAATTTTTATAGCGATTGTAATCCACCCGTCATAATAAGTGATGTGGTGGCATTTTTGTAATAAAATATAAAACATATTGTAATGATTCTAAATCCAATTTTCATAAAGAGTGTTGTGGTGACACTTTTGTAATAAATTACAGAATATACTACTATGGTTCTAAATCCAATTGTCATAGTAAGTGGTGCGGTTGCATTTTTGAAATAAGTTACAAACACTTTCTATGACAGGTAGATTTAGATCCGTCATAATAAGTGTTGTGCTGATATTTTTATTCCTTATGACAATCCTCATTCTTTCTGAATGCTTATTTTTATTTTCTCCTTCATATTTCTTATTTTATTTTCACTTTCACACCTCAAAGAAACTTTAGATTGGAGCACACAATGTGGAACTTGGAGCTTGGAGCATGAAACTAACATGGAGCATGAAACTAACATGGAGCGTGAACCTAACATGGAGCGTGAACCACCATGGATCCTTCTTACAATAAACTTTAGCTTCCATTGCTTTCTCTCTTAGCTTCCCTTGCTTGATAAACCCTAAACCTAATTGTGGTTGGCATTTTTTCCATCCCTAGTTAAATACAGTGTGTGGAAATCGTTAGATATAACGCCTTCAAGGACAACAACCGAAGTTGGGGAACTAGATGCTATAGTTTGAGGTGGTGTTTGCTTGCTTTCATGTTTTGTTATTTTTGTTTCTAGACTTGATGTTGGTTTTTCTTTTGTTTCCATGTCTATGTATTTCTATTGTCCAGTTTGTGCTTAACCACAAATCCATATTAGTTTTACTACAACTTGTACTAATTTCTAAAAATTCAATAAAAAATTGATAAAAATTGATAAAAAAAAAATTATAGCGTCTTTACATTGCATATTAGTCATGGATTCTGTTTTGGAAAAATATGATGAAAGAGCTTGAAATGAATTTTTACAAAATATTTTCTAAAAAAATATCAATTTCTATGACAATTAAATTTTAACCGTCTTAAAAGTAACACATTCTATGATGAGTCTTTGGCATTGTTACAAAAAATTTAGACTTTCTATGTTTTTTGTATCTATGTCACTAGTACAACTATCATAGAAAATTTATTTTTACTATCATAGAAAGTGTTTTCTGCATTAGTGAATTTTAATTACTCTTCTTTTCTTCACACAATGTCGTTGATAGCTGGTAGTACTTACCTGTCTATATTGCATAGCATATTACTGCAAAACATGGTAAAAGCTCATCGTTCTAGGTAGGTAGTTGGACTAGATTGTATCAAGATAGTTGGTGAACAAAACAACTTTAGCTCAATTTCTAAGAGATATTTTAATAGAATTTGCATTTGGCACAAATCTTCTTGGTGGCCGATGGTGAAGACATTTTTTGCAACACAAAATTAAGTTTTCAAGAATATTCTTTACATTTACTTTAGCTTAAAGTTATTTTGCACTTATCATTTTACTATTAACAACACTTATCAGGCGAAATGGAAGCAATCGTTTGGTGTTTATTCACTTGTAAGATGATACACTTCCATGGTTTGCTCTTTTATACAACATTTATCATACACAACTTCTTCATGCTTTATAATTTGTTCAATTAAGCACTTAATTAAAATCCTAGACTATTGAAATTTACTCTAATAGTTAACTAAATATATCATTGGCTATTTTATTATGAAACATCTCAAAGGCAGTTTAATAGATTATTTTAACTTTAATCAATTAACATAACCATGAAACCTTTTTTTCATGTTTGTAACTTTTCAAAACACTTTTTTTGTTATTAATTTTAATATGTGTTGTGTGTTGAAATTAAAACATTTTGAATACTTATGTGAAAGACTCACAAACACATGCAATGAAACTAAAATACTTAATACATCTTCAACATCAACATCTTCAAACATCATCATCAAAATAACACTTGAGACTTGACATGTTAGTCAAGTCTAACAATTCCAGTTTGTTAAAATCCATAAATATGCATAGGAAATAAATTTTCTCTATTTCAATCAATTGAAACACAAATCAATCAATTGAAATTACTAAAAGAGTCATTATAAGTTCTTTCAACAAGTTAAAATGTTGTTCAACCGATTAAATAGACTTTCAAAACATATTTTCATTTATTTAGTCGATTAAATGTGTTTTCAAATAGTCGAATATATTTATTTAGTGCTTTTGATCTTCAAATGATTTAACATAAATGAGAAGGTTTCATCAAATGAAAGAGAGCTTTTTAGAAAGCAAAGTTTAAGTACACTAAAAAAAATCTTGAAACTCTTTTTGAAAGTATTTTTGTCAAAGATCAAAATTCGAGCATTTTCTACAAATTTCTTTGTTCAAGATCATTTACCATTGTTCTTAATGAGAATTTCTTTTTTCTATACAATCATAATCCTAGTGATCTTATTTAAAATGTTATTTCCATTGATTATTTTGAAAGTTTTTTTTATTAGGGTGATTAAGATTGGCTATTGTCAAATGCACTAACACAAAAAAAGGTCTTTTACGTCCGACACTTTTTGTTTTTCTCGTCTAGTTCAGGTCAGACGTAGTAACGGTAGTCATAAATTTACGTCTGACCCAAGAGGAATAGACGTAAAATTTGTCTACCACAATCTTGCACGTCGACCAGTCACTGTAGAGTCCTCTACCGCTACACTTCAACCACAATCCTTTAACGTTGCACTTCAACCAAACGACCACCACTACATGTCAACCAGTTCGCCACTGCATGTCAACCAGTCCGCCACCGCTACAAATCCGCCACCGCTGTAGTTCTATTGTCGCTACCTCTACCAAAAATTGCAGTAAATTAGGGGTTTCAAGGTAAATGGAGGTGCACCAAAACGAAATCAAAAGAGAAACTAACCTTTCAACAATTAATCACTTGATCGTCCACTGGTGCAGTTTAAAAACGTGAAAATCATATTCCTGTCTCACGCAGTCACGACGTTGTGGAGAAGAATGTTAGGGATTTAATTTTCAACATTTACGTCTGACGCACTGTAGTTAGACGTAAATTTATGTCTGACTGACACTAATCAAACGTAAATTTACATCTGACAGGAGAAATCAGATGTAAATTTATGTCTGACTAGTGCCAGTCAGACGTAAATTTACGTTTGACTAGTGTTAGTCAGACCCAAAAAAACCAGATTTACGTCTGACCCTAAGGCGTCCATAAGCAATTGATAATTTAATTACAAGTTTGCCACCAGTCATTTTTATGTCTGATTCTGGTTGGTCAGATGTAAAATCGCAGACGTAATATGTCTTTTTTGTGTTAGTGATAGTTTCACAAGTGTGTAAGGACCTTAAAGGGTTTAAAATCTAGTGTTTGTTCTTCTTTATATATATATATATATATATATATATATATATATATATATATATAGAGTTCATGTAAAATCTTGATCTTAGTAGACTAACTTGATTAGACAACTAAATGTAGGTATAATTTGTGATGTGTTTCTTATTTCTCTCTTTATCTCTATCGAGTTTGTTCATTAAATATAAGGTAAATTGGTGCAATTTCTCAAAAATCTTGTTCAATAAACTTGACCCTGTACAAATTGATTCAATTTTTGTTTTGAATTCTTAGATGATTTTACAAGAAACTAAGGTTTTGTTTCAAAGCTCAATTCACCTTTCTTCTTAAACTCAATATATTCTCTCCACATTCTCAACCAAGTTAAAATATTCATCTTCAAGTATTCACTATACAACAAACATCACAATAAGTTACAATTGTTATAATACAATTCAACATTCGTCACAATATAATACTATTACCTACAAAATTTTCATAACACATACCTAATTATTAAATCAATCCAACAAGAGTACAAAAATCATCTTAAAGTATCTTATCAAAATTTCTCCTAAATCATAATGTTCAACATATTTTTCAAGTTTGATCTCAACTAAAACATAAACTTTCAAAAATTATACACCAACTTAAACATTTAACTTTGACTATATAAAAAAATTAATAATGATTACTTCTTTATCTGTACAAGTTAAAGTTAAGAAGTCACAAGAATTGATCAAATTCTAAGATTTGAGGATCAACTACATAACAGAAAACAATCATGTTTTAAATAAATAAGAAACTAGTCCAAAAATCATATTTCCTTACTATCTAAACCAATATAATATCTAAACAACACAAAATATTTCTAGAATAAATTGACAGATATTCTAATTTAGCTTCACGTATGAATGATCCTAATTGATATTAAAAAAATGAAAAACAAGATAAGAATATTAAATACAAAAACGAAAAGACAAACTTAGAAAAAAAGGGCAATCGAATGTATTTCCCTTGCTGCTTTTTATTTACAATAAGAATTGAATGATTCACGTGTAATGATTGTAAAAAAAGACGATTAAAGTTTCGGTTTTCAATTCTTATTTTGTGGAGAACTTATGATTGATTGCAGGGAAAGGGATACGGGCCGCTAAAGTCAATAAAGAGAACTTTACGTTTAACTTTTGTGATTATTAAAGTAATATTAAATTCTTAATTAATTCTTCTTAAGACCCACTAAGTTTGGTTGAGTGCTACTATTGTACTAATATAAAATAGAATATTTTCAAGAATATCTTTTGAATAAAAACGCATGAATGTGGCTCAATTATTTCTTCTTTCACAAGTATATCACTATTAATTAAATCATTGAACTAAAACATGCCATCAATATTTACGTTCTTTTATTATTACTGGAAACACGTATAAATACGTCGTATGTGTACTTGCTTTTTTTTTATAATAGAAATAAATAAAAAACTTATTTTTTATTATAATTATTAATAAAAATAAAATAAAATTAATTTTTATAATAAAAAATAGTTATAAAATAATTAATTTTTATAATTTTATAATGGATAATATTTTAATTTGAATAGTTAATTCACTCTAAAAGATACCTACAAAAAAATTAACAAAATTATATATATCGATAAAAATGATATTAATAACTAAGTTGTTAATATTAAAAACTTAACTTATGTTACAATAATAATCTCTTGATTAACAGTGATATTATTATAATTAAGATGTGAGTACAAATTCATGATGTAACATCCCGTTAAATAGATAAATTTAATTAAATAAAACATTGTCCTTAATAATATCCAAAGAGTACGAGATTTATAGTATAAAGGATTTACAATCATCCAAATATACCAATAAGGAAAACAGATGCACAACACAATGTAATGACATAATATAAAAGTTAAACAGTTATCCAAAAGGCTTGCTTATAAGCAAGAGATTACAAAACAACAAAAACTCTTCAAACGTGAGCTCAACAGTGAGCCCAAATCATGACCAATTAAGCTGCAATATTCCCATCGTCACTGCGATCACCAAGGGTTCCCACATCTGCTCACACCAAGGAATTGGTGATCATTGCAAAAAGAAAAACCACACAAGAAAACAAACAACAAGCAAGAGGGTAAGCTAGAGTAAAAAAGATTTTTATCATGCAATTAAGCATGCAACATCAAAATCAAGAACACATAAATCATTCCAACATGTGATAGCAAACAATAAGACTCTAAGACTCAATTTATCTGAATACATATAATCGGTCGGATTCACTAGATGTTTGCACTTGTGGTAGCCTCTACTGCTCTGCAAAGCCATTGTCAATGGGTTTCACCCTACCACGCACAAGGTTAGCCTTCAAACATCTAAGGCCATTATCCTGCCAAATACTAGGGCCTCTTACTACTCTCAACACTTGAGTCAGTCTACTCTACGTGAGCCTAACTGGCTCTTTAGAGTTTCAGAATGCAATCCTTACCTAACTATATACACTATGACACCACCATGAAATCTCATCAAGAGATTCATGGAATTACGTCCATCACAACCAGTACCACCATGAAATCTCACCAAGAGTTTCATGGAATTTTGTTAACTCATACCACAACCATGTCTCTCCAACCAACCACAAATTTATCATACATAACAATCTTATGCCAATATCCAACCAACCAACCACCCATGGTTCATGACTTTATTCATACCAAGCTCATCAATTCCAGTTCATAAATCAAATAATACATGCATATTCACACACTTCATGCTTTAAATAGGGTAATCCAATCAATCATGTAACCAACAACAAAAAACATAGAAGAAAACAGCACTAGAGCACGTCCCTACATAGATCTCGCTCAGGTTGGAAGCACTCGCTCAAGCGAGAGAGATTCTCTCGCTCAGGTGAGCCCTTTTCTCCTAGGTGAGAGCTCGAGTAGTGGAACAGAGTGAGGTTTTTGCGTTTTCTCGCTTAGGCGAGACCTCCTTGCCTTAGCGAGATGACTTCTCGCTCAAAATTGGAGCTCGTCGCCTAGGCGACAACTCGAGCAAAAGCGTGGGAGGATTTCTGATACTCTCGCTTAGGCGAGACCCACTCGCTTGGGCGAGAATATCATATTTCTCCATTATTTGCGCATGTAAGACAGAAAACAACACAACGTAGCATCCAGAAGTACAACCAAAACATTTTCACGCAATCAACAGTAACATCCAAGCTTAAGGAACATTAATCAGACCAAACACATGCAACATATTTGAAAACAAGCAGAAACCTTAGCTTCTCATACCTTTGAGTAGAGTAAGCTTGAGGGGGTTTTAAACACTGATAGAGGAGACACCTCAGCTCCAAGAACGAACTTAGCAGTTGTAGAGTACGAACATAGGAGCAAGAATGAGCCTATAGGAACGACCCCAAGACAGAAACATGGCAATAGGAATGGAAAAGAGAAGAGGAGGGTGGAGTTTAACTTACATGAGGGAAAATGTCAACAAGGAGAAAAATAGGGGAGCTTACTCAAACCCTAGCAAAGCTCTCTGTAGCAAAAAGGGGAGAAGGAATAGGAACAGTTTCTGAAAATGAGACCAAAGTGAAAGTGAGGTGTTAAGTGTGGGTTTCTAAGGCTCCCTTATGGGCTGACTTGGGCCCCCTAGTAAGGCCATGCCCAAGGCTTTCTTTTAAAAAAAACTAAGAAAAGAAAAAGGGGTCTCACACATGAAATAGCTATATGTACTACAAAACTCCAATTAAGCAAGTTATTCTACTAATTAAAATATTACAAGTATTGAGCTTGATAAGACTTATACGTATAAAATATGTATTTACAATCCCCAAGCTTTATAAATTGTCCACATTCATATCAATTATTTCATTTCCACACTTAAAATAAAATAGTTAAAAGTATATAACATGTATTTGCAGTCCTCCGTCTTTACCAATTGTCCACATTCATATCCAATTACTTCATTTTCACATTTCCACACATAAAATAAAATATTTAACCCATTTGTTGCATGAGTACAAAATCCAATCTCTATACAATCCAACATGCATATTCACCCTAAAGTATTATCCTTCCATGTTTCACTATTTTCCAATATTTACAACCATACTCCATTCAATCAACTTAATAAAAACCAATGAAACCTCATATTTCAATTTAAGAAAAGAGTTTATGAAAGCCTTTTTATTAAAAACAAAAAATTCAAATACAAATTAGCACTTAGCATCAAGAACCCAACATCCAACATCCGAAAACTAGTGTCCAACACCAGAAGTTGGCACCCATCTCCCTAGCCACTCGCTCAGTCCCAATAGAGAAAGTTGGCGCCCAACACAGAACGCCTTTAAAGCTCCCTGGATGTGAAATTCCAAGCAATGCCCAACGATACCTATATTGTGCCCAACGCTAAGGTCCTTTGAACTCCCTAAAATTCAATTTACCAATGTCATCCAACTGACCTTATACGCCGTCTAGCACTGAAGTAGAGAAAACAACATTCTAATATGCAAATCAGGTTGATTTATTGGTTTTATTTGAGATATTTTTCCTTTCTTTTTGTATAAAATGACTCAAATTTAATGAGAACCTCCCTATGATAGTTTAAATTGATCAATTTTACACACTATACTTAGATTAAGATTCTTACTCAAATCATACACACACACACGCACACGTGCACACACACACACACATGCTTAAATACTTATTTGGTCCTAATGTTTGTTCAATTTGGTCATAATATTATTTTTTTCAATTTGGTTATAATATCCATCAATTTTATTCAATTTAGTCATTTATTCTAACACTATTTAAATAATTAACAGACGGTGAACAATGATTGCTACGCATCATGTCGTGATTTTTTTTAAATGTCCACCTGTCAAGCTAGTATCGTGTCATATGTCAAGGTCAGTGCTACATGTCATGGTCAATTTCTATTATTCAAGTTGGTCCTATTATTTATTATTTTTATTCAATTCAGCCCCATTTTTTTTTAAATTGAGAATTTTTTCTTTTCCAAAATAAGACCATATTTCCTTTTTATGTAAATGTTATACTAATATTTTTATTAAAATTCACAATTTTATTAAATATTTTTTACTTAGGGTTAGAGTTGGTTTAAAATTAGAATGAAAATTTCAAGACAGTGAACTAATAAAATTGGTTTAAAATTTTAAGAGGCTAAAAATCACATAAAGTATTAAAAATCATATAAAAATGTCATACAACATTATGTTAATCGATTATATTACTTTAATTGATTTTTAACTTCTTAAAATTTTAAACAAATGGTGTTATTTTCCAGTTTTAAAATTTTCATTTTAACTTTAAATCAAATCAAATTCTAAATAAAAATAATAATATTAAAAATATGAATTCTAATAAAAATATCAGTATAGCTTTTATATAAAAATTAATTTTGATCTCAATTTTGATAGGAACAAAATTACTAAATTAAAAAAAAGGATTGAATTGAACAAAAAAAATAAATATTATGACCAAATTGAATATAAAAAACTGACCTTGACACGTGACATTAACTCCTACCATGTGGCACAATACTAACTTGACACGTTGACATTTTTATAAAATTAAAAAATTAAAAAAGATTAAAGAAAAGCAAAAAAATTATAGAAATGACACGTGACAAACATTGTTCATTGTCGGTTAATTATTTAAATGATATTAAACAAAATGACTAAATTAAATAAAAGAAAAATATTGTAACCAAATTCAAAAAAACCTCCCACTCATTCATGTTTCACATAACCTTTTGCCATTTCAAATTGGACTCATTTATCAACCAAAACAACAATTCTTTTAATCATCATACCAACAATTCCATTTCAGTCACAAGGATTCCACACATAATACAAGTACAACAAATCATTGCACCAACGACTCACAAAATTCTAAGAAGTAATTCAAACTAACCAATCTAGAAATCATACAACAAATCAAGTGTTGAACTTATAAAAATAATAAGCTTCTTTATCTCAAAAATAGGTTTTCCCAAAGCTAAACTTCACGACTTAACCGATTGAGCTATTCACATTTAAAGACTTAGTATAAGGTATCCAAATAAAACAAAAATTTAATACAAGGTAGATTAAGTTGAGTTGATCACTTCTCAAGTGCCCCATTAATATTGAGACTAAAATACTAATAAAACTGAAAAGGAACAATTTTATTTGATAAATAAAAATTTACTCTTGGTTTGAGATCTAATCAATTATGTTTATTTACTCCTTAATTTTACTGTAGTACGATTAGATTTTGAAAAAAGAAATGATGTACATATAAGAAAACAGAAGGGAGAGATACAAAAGAAAGAGCATGAGAAGAAAGGGAAAGAGAAAGGTAAGAATAGAGAGAGTTTTTTTATAAATAATTTTTATGATTTTATTGTAGTCAAATTTTTTATATATTTAATTAAGTTTAAGAAAACATATACAAATAATAAATTATATTGATAAATATAAAATTGGTAATGAAACACTAAAAATCATGATTACAAAAGAAAATCTATTTTTTAATAGTTATACATTAATAGTTATAGATAAATATGAAAATAAAAAATATTATTAAATTATTTTTTTATCATAAAGTAGTTATAAAATAAATAATTTTTATCATTTTACTACAGTAGTTTTTCTATTGTGAGTAGTTAAACAGTTACAAAACTTAAATTCTAAAATATTAAAATGAGTTATATTGGTAAGAGTACAATTAGTAATAAATTATGTGTACTAAAAGTAACACTTAAAAATATTTATAAGGATGTTAATAATTAGTGAAAAATACATCCGCACACCGACAAATGTGTATCCAATTTTTTTTTCTTGTGATAAAAGAAATAAAAGATTAACTTTTATTATAATTATTGAAATAAAAAAATATGGAAAGTATTCATAAAACGAATAATTGGTAATTTTATTAGACATAAATTTTTAAATAATAGATAGTTAATTGAGTTTAAAAACTTTATGTACAGAAGTAAGAAGGATAAAATAATAAAATAGGATATATTAATAAAGAATAAAATTTGCAAAAATGATATAAACTAAAAAGCGTTATAAAACTGAATCCTTATATGTAAATAAGTATTGAAAAAAATTATTAAATTAATTCTTATTATAAAGAAGAAGTCATAAAATAAATATCTTTTATAATTTATATTTACTGTGGGTAGTCAATTAAATTTAAAATAAAGTTATGAAATCTAAAGATTAAATTAATAAAAAGAGGTATATTGATTATGATAAAACTAATAACAATATACTAGATTATTTTTGTTTATTTAATTTAAAAATGGTTAAATTTATAAAAAAAACACTGTTAAATAAAACATTATTTAAATTTAAAATTACGGAAAGAGTAAAATAAAAAGAGAAATGTGAACACCGATTTTTTTTATATATATAATAAATAGTGAAAATACATGCTTATTAATATTTTTTTAATGATAATAAAATAGAATAAATTTATTATTATTATTATTATTATTATTATAATCATAAAATCAAAATAGTTGTTATAGTTTTATTGTAAATAGTTTTTATTTATTTTATAATAAAGCGGTTAAGTTAAAAAATAAAATAGTCAAATCAAAGAACAAACAGTTAAATTTAAAGAAATGATGGCTTACAAAACAAAATTGATAAAATAGATATTTTAATTTAAAATATTTATTAAAAGAATTAAATTGGGAAAAAATATAAAAATCAAAATAAACAATCTCTTTATATATTAGTATAAATTATATATACATAATTATAAATTAAGTATAATAAAATAAATTTTTTTATAATTTATTTTTTTATCGTGGATAGTTAATTAAGTTTAAGAAAAGAAGTTAAAAAACTCAAACAATAAAATAGTAAAATGAGATATATTAATAGTGATAAAATTAATAACAAGTTATGTAAACTACGGTTACAAAATAGAAATAAATGTTTTCCTTTGTAGTAAAATATTATTATTGATTATAAAGTTAAACCAATAAATTTTATAATGGCTTAAATAGTAGTTTAGTCATAGTTTTCGTTCGGTTTTTTTTAATATGGTCCTACTTTTGATTTTTTTTTCAATTTGGTCTTAATATTGGTAAATTTTTTTCAATTTGGTCATTTTCGCTAACACCGTTAAAATAGTTCACGGATGTGAACAGTAACCGCCACGTGTCATTTTATGATTTTTTTAAATTTTTTAAATTTTTTATTTTTTTTTAAATTTTTTTAAAATGTACACGTGTCAAGCTCATATTATGCCACGTGTCATTTTTTATTTTTATTTTTTTTTAATTAAAAAAAATTCACGTGTCAAGCTAATATCATGCCACGTGTCAAAATCAGATTTTTATATTTAATTTGGTCCTAATATTCGTTATTTGTTTTCAATTTGGTCCTAGTTTTTTTTTTGTTAAATTACTCTTTTGGTCCCTCTATTTGTCATAAAATTTCATTTTGGTCCTCACGTTTTTCGTTGTCTTAATTTGGTCCTCATTTTCTTAAAAATGACTCAATTTGGTCCTCACCGTTAACTTTGACCAGACGGTGTTAAAGTCAACGCCACGTGTCAATTTCTGGTTTTTTTTGAATTTTTTTACT
>Ga0214543_1009029_pt1 | contig 15843 bp, 8 predicted proteins | sample CNSS2metaG_FD_160094 | JGI IMG/M metagenome (GOLD analysis project Ga0214543, IMG submission 160094) | Root nodule microbial communities from cowpea collected in UCLA plant growth center, Los Angeles, California, USA - CNSS2 | ecosystem: Host-associated > Plants > Roots > Nodule | place: USA... | reverse complement strand
TTCTTCCTTACCATCCCATGTATTTCTACAGATTTCTCTTTCTCAGAACCTGGTTGCTCTGATGCCATAATAAATTATGAAAGAATTTCTGTGTTTATTCACATGGCAAGAAGGTTCATATATACACTGTACATGGTTCTATTTTGGCAAATTGGTAAATGCCAAAGGTATGTGCACACCAATTTTACTAGATTCATTTCACGAATAGTTAAGGAGTCATATATAATATGAGTGGCTAACAAAAGTGGCAGACACATTGTAAGTAACAATATTCACAGCTTTTGCTGATAAGAAATGAATACCGAACTTTCTTTGTAAATCCCTAATGTCATCCAGTAACAATGTCAGACTATGCTTGCAAAGTAGGACAAGCTGATTCATTTTCATCTTACATGTTTCAGGAGAAACCCTTCTCAATTAGGCCATATAGTTATAGAGCAGTATATATTGTTTCTCACCATCACCCTCTAATATTTCCATGGTCCTTTGTTTTGCTTTGAGTGCTTTCTAAGTTGTTACTCTATAAGAGCTTGTTTAAACTTCTTCAACGAACAAAACTCCATACATACTGTAAACTTGAAATCCTTGCGCATGTCTTCAGCTCTAAACATTGCAAACTTTTGCCCCATGATAATGATTATCACCATGACTGTCTATATCACTATCAAGCTCATCAGTGTTGTAATTATATTCCATGATATGGGAACAAACACCAACGTTTTTGCCATCGTTGTAAGACATCTGCAATATTTCTGCGGGGGTAGTCTTCTCTCAAAAGCCACCATCGTCCACTGCATCTCTTTCTTCTTCACTGTCATGAAGATAAATATGTTGACTTTTATCACTACTAATGTTATCATCTAAGACATCCTGAACAATATTTGGTTCTTCATTCTCATCTCCCTGAACATGTTTTTTACCATTCCCACTAGCCTCAATACAAGATTCTTCTTCAAGATGAGCATGACCTACCTCAACAGCCTCTTTTCTTCATTCCCACCAACCTCATACCATTCATTTTCATTCGGACCACCATCACCACCTACATTAGCCTATATTTCTTTATTCCCTCCACCTTTATAACCTGTTCTTCATTGGCAACACCATAGTATACCCTCAATAATATGTTATTCATTGGCAGCAAATAAATACCCTAAACATGCACACTAACATTCACTCCTTCACTGATGGAACCTTCGATGAATTCAACAACTCGCGCCGAACTAACAACAGGCTCCACATAAATGTAAATCTCTTCTTTATCATTTTCTGCATACACAGCCAACTCTATAGCATATTTATCTGAACTCAGAGTTCTAAATGCATTATCCACCCTATCTTTCTTCAGCTTCCACCAAAGTTTGACATAACCCATATATTTAAACTCCCTACTATCGCCAAGGCTTAAAAAAAATGACCACAAGATCTAAACCTCCCACTAGATGTTTCTCTCCACCCTCTTAATGGAAATCCCTCGTTCTACTCTTTATGAACCTGCCCATGTGATGGAAGAGTACATTGAACCCATATATTGCATTTTTATACAACAATCAATAAAAAAAAACTAAATAAACCTAAACCCAAATGCAACAATCAAAATGGAAATACACAATAACAATGTATTGAACAAAAACTCCCATTGTTGACGTCAAAATGAACTCACAAACAATCACCTTACTTGTACTGTTGTTGCACTTAACCTCACACGCGATTTCAGGAGCTTTGATGACGACCTTTCAAAAAGCATTCCTCTTCAACAACATTCGTGTGGCCCTAATACTTTTCACTAGTGTTCTTCACTAATGTAGTCCTCTTGAGCAAGCAAAATCACTAAACAGATAAAGGCTTTCGTTTTGATTGTCACTGTTTGACATTTCCAAATAGAAAATGTTTTTAATGCAATGTCTTATTTAAATTTAAATTAAATCCAGAAATAAGTTTTCAATTCACATGTGTTCATTGACGTGTAGGGCTGGGCAAAATAAACCAAACTGCATTATACTATCAAAAACTGCATTGAACTAAAAAACCGTTCGCATGAACTGCACTGAACTGCAAAACAGTTAAGATGAACTGAACTGAACTGTTATTCTTAAAAATAAACTGGACTGAACTGCACTACACTATAATATAAATTGAACTGAACTATTTTATGAATTCCACTACGTCAGAACTGAACTGTACTATTTTTGAATTGAACTGCACTAATTTTTAACTTAACTACACTGTTTTTGAACCGAATTGCACTGATTTTGAATAAAATTCACTATCTTTGAATTGAATTGTACTATTTTTGAACCGGATTGCATTGATTTTGAACTAAATTGCACTATTTTTGAACTTAATTACACTATTTTGAATCGAATTGCACTAATTACATATGATTGTACTATGTAATAATAATCTAAAGTTTATAATTTGAAAGTGCTTAAGAAATAATATTTGAAATATGCATCATACTTCAATACACCAATTAACATTTTTATAATTTTTTTATTTATATTAAAGTTTTCCGTAACTTAAAATGTAATTAAAATATTAAAATTAATATAATAAATATAAATATCGGTATTAACTTATTTTTTATATTTTAAAATCTTATGTAATATTATTTTTTAGTTTTACAATTTTTATTATTATGTTGCGTCAAATTTTTTAAAAGGATTTATTTTAGAAAATTCTCAAAATTAATATTTTTTTAACATTTGTATTCATTAATATTTGTGTGAAAAATGTTCTAGAAATTTTACGAATTTCTAAAATATATTTCGTGAAGCAACGAATCAATAACTTTTTATATTTTTTAAGAATTTTTTATAATAAATTCTCTTTAAAAAAGTTGACGTCACATAATAAATATTTTAAAACTAAAAAATAATATTACATAAGATTTTAAAACAAAAAATACGTTAGTACTAATATTTATATTTATTATACTAATTTCAATATTTAAGAATATAAATAAAAAATTATAAAAATGTTAGCTGTTACAAAATTTAATTTTTAAAAATAACTTCTGTAAATCATAACATAAAAATAAGATTACATAGTGAAATTCATTCAAAATAAATAAGATCTTGAATTAATTTATAATTTTTTTTAATAAATTAATTATAAATATTTTATATTTTTCTCAAAGAAAGAGTAAAGAAAAAAATTAAGACAAAATAAAATAAATATTTGAATATGAAAGAGAAAAAATAGAACGTAAGACACAAAATACATAAGTCTAATTCTTATCCTAATACCAATATTTTATTTGAGGTATTTTGCTCTTTCAATCTACTATAGTTCAATAGTTAACTTAGTTAACTTAACATAAGTTTAGTTTCTTAAAACTGAACTATTTTATAATACAGTTAAATTATTACTATGAATAGTTTAGTATATTTTAGTTTAATATAGTACAATTAACTATAGTTTAGTATAGTTTAGTAAATTATGCCCAGCCCTATTGACGTGTTAGAAAATAAAGTACCATTCTAGAACGCTGGTATACAAGTTAGCAAATGGTTAATGCTATCACAATAAGGGAACTAAATCCAAACATTTTAAAAATTGAAAAAATTGATCAAAATTTTGAAAAGAGACTAATTTTAAATTTTATTAGAAGTTCAGGAACCAAAATATTTATCCATATTTATCCATATTGGAGATGTAAACTTATGAGAGAATATCTAATCGGCTATGCCAGATTTATATTCTCATAATCTTACACAACTCCCTCTTCTGTTGTTTATATTTCTGTTATGTTCTTTTTATTTATGTTCTTTTTATCTCCCTTCTTTTTATCCTGGTATCAGAGCGAGGTTCTTCCTTGAATGCCTTTTGAATATTTTTGTAATTGAAGTGGTTTGTATTCGCTAGGATACCCTTTGTAGATCGGGCAGGTTATGGCCAGGAGAGCCAACAGAACCATAAGTCCCAAGTGATCTGCCTCAGTGGGTTGAGGAATACTTTGCATATTACGACACTCTTTACATAAATATTTGCTTGTTTATATGTTTTTGTAAAGTTTTGTTTTAATTTCTGACAAGAAACAATCAAACACTGCGCGTATTCTAGGTTATATTGCTTGTAGTGGGCATATAGCTTCGGGGTATATATTAAGAGGAGTGCTGAACGGCACTTGGGTATAACAACCCCTTTGCTCGCAGTTGAGGTATACGATGTCAGAAATCTAAAAAAAAAAAAAAAGAGTTTTTAAGCCTTATGATTATTTATATTCTTTATAAGTATTACTCTATAGTGTATTCCGTAGATTCCTACCTTTTATCCCCTGCTACTGCTTTTCCGCTTTGCCTGCTATTTTCCTGCAATTACACTGCCTTTTTCTGTTTTAAAATTTTTTAATGAATAACATACAGCCATTTCTGGGCTCTGACTACAAATCAGCCTTAACGGCTGTAGAAAAAATTACAAATTCTCCTCCAATAGGTTATAAAAAACCTACTCCAGAGATAGACCCTGTACACACAGTTATTATAGGACAAAATAACACTATAATAGCTCTTCTAGAAGAGGTCTCTAGAAGATTGAATCATATAATTGATTCTACTAAAGGGTCGAACTTGTCTAAAGATATAGAAGGCCTTACAAAACAAGTATCAAAACTATCTTTAGGAACACATACACATATAAAGACAACTACCCACAAGTTTATTAAAGTTACAACTAAAAAAGATACGAAAGTTGTAAGTACTGACGCAACATCTTCTACAAACAATAATAATAGTTTATAATGATGACACAAAATAATATGCTTACACAAACACAAACTGATAATACTAATATGAATAGTACAACAGAACCTAATAGCACACAAAGATTCCCCGGAATCCCTAGAAGATTAAGGGAACACCAGACTAGAAGTCAAAATCTTATACAACATCCAGGAATCTTAGACAGATTCTTAAACAGACAAAGAACTACTAATATTAGAAGACTAGAAGATTTAGTAGATATACAACAAAATACAGACATAGGATCTAATTCAAGAATAGACTCCTTAAATTCTAGACAGTTATACAACATAGGTTGGTTAAGTTCTGAACGAACTAGCCTCTATCGATATAGGAGAATAAAAGATTTTCATCTTCCTGACAATACCTACGAGATAATTCCTCTAATATCTCCACAAACAGGTAGACAATTACAAAATTTACAAGCTAGATACGTCCACATGGGATTAATCACTATTGGTGTCAGATCCCTAGCAAGACATATGATCGGAGCTAGAGCTTTGATAGTTCTACACGATTCAAGATTTCAAAATAATGATTCACAAAGTGTAATAGGGATTTTAGAAGTAGATCTAAATCAACCCTTTTCTCTTATTTATCTTGCACCAAATTTTACATTAACTTTACAAGATTTTATAAATCACATAAACTTAGAAGTACAAACGATAGGTTTTGGACCCAATTGGATGAGAGAAAATCTACATCTAGACATAACTTTCATCGAAAGAATAAGTAACCATATTTCTTCCATGTATAGGATAAATACTAGACCATTAGAAGAAGCCATTAGCTCGTATGGTACACAATTCTTACCAGCCCAAGCCTTCACAAGAAGAAATGAAGGACACTTGTGGCAAACACATTTACCCAGAGAAGAAAATAACCCAATCACAGCCCCTTCATCTGCTATTTTACATAACAGGTCTAGAAGACTCAGTCTAAGTTTTGTAGACTACACAAACATACCACAACTTGACCTAGAACAAGATAGGTTAGCCGAAAATAGGCATAGCACTTCAGCTATTCCTGATAACGAACACATTTCTATGATGAATATCATACAAAACGAAGAAGATGAAGATGATGATATGACTGATGAAGAATGGAATCATCATCAGTCAATTATAGCCGAGTATAGACAAGGATCTTTAGACTCCTCTACATACACAAATTCTGAAAATATTTATGATGAAACAGAAAATATTATAAATAATTTCCTTGACAACCTACAATTAGATGAAGAAGATAACTCTTCAGTAATATCAGAACCTATATCTACATTAGGTTTTGTCAATACAAGTGTAGGATCAGTAAACCCCAACAGTTACCAGTTAGAACATGTTGGTACACAAAGTTATTCCACTGGATTCATACCCAGAGAATCCCCAACAAGTGTCACTTTCTCTGATAACCAATATACAACACATGGGAAAAGGCTCCCAATAGAGCCAAATTTCATAATGCCAAATCTTTTATTAAACATAGGAGGAATTGACCCTCAGTTATTACCGACATATATCGAACAATGGACTGCTACTGTAATCCGTGATTACGGTATCCATTACGAAAAAGAAATGCAGTCTTCACAAGACATGATTGCCAAAGGAGAAACTTATTTAGGAGACATAGCTAGAGCTTGTTGGGAATCTTTTAAAAAGAATTACCCAACAGAATTAAATACGTTAGTAATCGAACCAGGTCCTAACATCTACAATTTTTGTTCTTTAATACAAAGATTACTCATTTCCCAATCTGCAAATGATGGGAATACACTCAGACAACAGATTTACATAGGACACCTAGAAAGGTTGTCTATAACATATTTTGGAAAAATTAAAGAATTTTTACAAGATTATCTCATGTATGCCTCCATAGCTGGATGTTTTCATGATAAAGGAGTTGGAGAAAAAATGTTTCTCAAACTACCAGGAAAATTAGGCCAAAAAATCAGGGAATCTTGGAAAAATGAAGAGGTAACTCCCATGTTAAATAACCGCTCAATTAGAATACAACACATCATGAAAGTAATGGAAGACACTTGCACGCATATTGCAATACAAAAACAACTAAAAAATTCTGAGTCTGGAATTTGTAAACAGATATACACTCCACAACAATACAACCAAAATAAAAGATACATACCCAAAAGAAAACCTAGACATACTCAACAGTATAGTCACAGGTCTCATTCGACTGTACAAAAACCCTCGAGTTCTAGGAAAACTTATACAATAAGATCCTCTAATTCTAGGAAACCCACTCTAAACCCTGACAGGCACGTCAGAAAATTTAGAGAAAATAAAAACTACAAACAGACATTAAAGTGTTATGCTTGTAGCCAAACTGGACATTTCTCAAGAGATTGTCCAAACATAGCAAATCTCTACACAAAAGAAGCAGAACTCATCAAATACTGCCACATGAATCTTCTTCCAATTGATGAAGATGTATCCACTGACTCTGAAATATTATCAGTAGTTAGTATAACAGAATACAATGACGAAATAAGTCCAGAAAAACAACCTAAAAATTATGATTTAATAAATGATTTCACAAATAACGAATTCATTCATATTTACCCCAAAGAAAATGATTTCGAATTAAACAACAAATACAATGAATTAGGTGAAATACTAGATGATTCTGGATACTACCTAATGAATATAACCGAAACAAATACATGTCTTCATACATTACAATACTTCTCAGAGCCAACATCTATTCCCTGTCAGTATTGCGATAGTTATTTCCACAAGTCACAAAGGGCTCATTGTCCGTTATGTTATAAAAATTTCTGTATAAAATGTGTAACAACACACCTAAACATACAAGAAATACCAAATTTCTTGGAACAAAAAGAAAATACAAAAGACAAAAACATAATCGATACTAGGACTTCAATTTTAGAGATCCGAGTAAATAACCTAGAAGAAAAAATCCTCTTTCTAGAACAAAGACTTCAAGATATTGGAACAAGTGTTTCTCTAGAAAACATACAAAATAACATGATGGGAACCACGGAACGTATCCCATTAGTCTGCAACGAAAAACAATTAATATCTGTGAAAGTATTAGTAAAAATAAATTTCCCTAAACAAAGCAAAAATCCTGCTAAAGAAGAAGTTATACAAGCCTTATTAGACACAGGATGTTCTGAAACAGTCATCTGTAAAACAAAAGTACCCCCATATATGATTACTAAAAGTAAGCATATACAAAAAACAAGAACTATGTCAGGCGTAGTTATGATAAACGACGAAGAGATAAACAATATTTCTCTTCAATTTAGCACAAATTGTGATCTATTTGGTCAGAAAATACACCTTAAAACCATGCGCGTTAAGAACTTAGTCCCCTCAAAGCAAAGCATGATTATTGGTTTAGATTTTATTTTAGGCCATAATAGAACAATCACCATAAATAAAGACTACGTCATTATTAGTGATAAAACACAAATGTCACCCATAATTAGTGGAGATAGTTATACAAGACAATCATCTGAAGAATGTTCATGTACAAACAACACATCTCCAGAAAGATGCGCGTGTATAAAGGAAGAAATGGAGTTCATAGATTACTGTCCAGAAGACACTATGGATTCTTTTTCAGCCATAAAAATATCCAAGACAATAACTTTTGATAATATCCAACAAATTTTGGATAGGTTAAACAAAACTAGTATAATAGGAGAAGATTCTACAAAATTTTGGGACCGTGATCCCATTACTTGCAAATTAAATATAATCAATCCAGATTTAGTTATAAAAACTAAAGATATACAATATAATAACTGGGAACAAGAAGAATGTCGAATGCATATTGACCATCTTCTTAAACTAAGAGTAGTAACTCCAAGTGAAAGTCCTCACAGGAGTCCTGCTTTCATAGTTAATAAATCATCTGAACAAAAAAGAGGTAAATCTAGAATGGTTTACAATTACAAACGTTTGAACGATAATACAGTTGAAGATGGATATACAATTCCATCTAAAGAAATTCTTATAAATCGAATTCAAAACGCAAAATGGTTTTCAAAATTCGATCTTAAAAGTGGATTCCATCAGGTAAAAATGGAACCAGAATCAATAAAATGGACAGCATTCTCCTGTTCAGAAGGATTATACGAATGACATGTCATGCCTTTCGGTCTTAAAAATGCTCCAGCCATTTTTCAAAGAAAAATGGATAACATTTTTAATGACTGTAAATCGTTTACATGTGTCTATATAGACGACATACTTATATTTTCCAAAACAAAAGAAGACCATTATCTTCATTTAAAACAAGTACTATACAAACTTGAAAAATATGGTTTGATCATATCAAAAGGAAAGATGAAAATTTGTAAAAATTTCATCGAATTTCTTGGAACAGAAATAGGTAATGGAACTATTAAACTCCAACCTCACATTTCTAAGAAAATACAAGATTTTCCTGACAAAATGGAAGATATAAAAACACTAAGATCTTTCTTAGGACTTTTAAATTATGCCAGGAATTTTATCCAGATTTGGGAAAATACACTGCTCCTTTATACAACAAAACTTCTCTAAAAGGAGAAAGAAAATTCAATTCTGAAGATATAAAATTAGTCCAGAATATAAAACAAAAGGTAAATAAATTACCTACTCTACAATTACCATTAGATTCGGATTTTTTAGTAATCGAATGTGATGGATGCGAAACTGGATGGGGAGCCATCCTAAAAAGAAAGAAAAATAAATATCTTTCTAAAGAAAATGAACAAATTTGCAGAAATGCTTCTGGAAAGTATACAGTAAAACCACAAGTTTATCAAACTAGCACTGACTACGAGGTCAATGCAATTATACACGCTTTGGAAGCTTTTAAATTATTTTTAATAAATAAACCAGAAATAACCATTAGAATTGATTGTGAAGCAATCGTCTCTTATGGAAAAAACCAAATAAATAACGACAAAAAACCTCATAGAAGATGGTTACTTTTTAGAGAATACATGAATTCAGGAAAAATAATAAATTTCGAACACATTAAAGGATCCGACAACATGTTTGCTGATATCCTTTCCAGATACATTATACAAAAGAAAAACAATCATATACATGAATAATTTACATATCGAAGATCCAGAAATTCCCCCCGGATTCCAGGGTAGAATAAACCCATTATGGCTAAGAGGGATTAGTGGTAGTTTTAATCCTAATCCTGCCATCGAAATATCTAAACAAATAAAGAGATTTAAAAGAAAATTAGCCAAACTAAGGCGAAGGAGAAATGAATTATTCCCACACAATCCTTTCCAATATACTTATACACTCGTCCAGTACAAAGGCAACATCATGGTCTTGGAACGACACCTTCATAGAATTAGACATTTTATTGCCTAACCTCTTTGCTCTTGTTGCAGGTACAAACATTCCAGAATGGAATTCATACAAAGTACCAAGAAAGGGCCTCCGGGTCCCAAACTGGTAAAGTCCCCCTTTGTGGTGGACCAATACACAAAATATGGCAAACAAGAGTTGCCGATACTTACAAATACCTATCATTTTCCTGGTAGAGATAATACAAATGTCAAATTAAATGTTTTAATTGACAATATTTGGAATATTCCAAAATACACAGTTCAGAATGAACAACAAGTCACTAAGGTGAAACAAAGCATCATTAGTGCATTATACAATTTCTGCAATGCAGATAACAAATGAGTTTTGTTAACTTCACCTTCCTCTCCCTCTGGGAAAGGATTTACACATTATGCCTTGATTACAGGGCCAAACAAAGGAGTTTATACTTCATACAAAGACCTCTCTGAGGCCAAACAGGATCAATTTTGGTCCACATACAAAGGTTTCAATTCCCTAGAAGAAGCCCAGATGACTTTAAAACTAGGAACAATCGATGAAGAAAAAATAAAGACAGGGATGGCATTTGAACCCAAAGCCCAAACCCAAACCTATGCTGCCTCCTGTAGCTTTTCATCACCAATAAACCCAAACATTTTCCTAGCCAAATTTGAAGTCATACAGGAATTTTTGTTTGAGGTCCACTCTGAAACACAAAATTACAACGGTCTGTTTGTAAAACCCCAAACATATTTTGACACAAAGACACCGTGCCAAGAGTCCTCCGACTATTGTAAAACAGTGTCCACAAAATGTACATGCCAGATAAAATTTATCTTTAGGAAGGCTCAAATTGATTTGAAGACCTTCAAAAACCAATTATACAGAGACGTGGTCATATGTCCTTCTATATTATTAGAGGCAGGATGTCTCCAGACCCTTATCATCCCACCTACCGAAAAGTTCAACTCTCTTACCCAAGAGATAAATTCGGTGGTAAATGAAATACAGGCAGAATACATGACCAATATCTGCCTACAAATCACCTCTTCTCCCAAGAGTGCTACAAACCCTGACAGCGTGGCAACCCACGTTATAAAATTATATACAGAGTCGAATCCCGAGGCCCATGTTCACCTCCAACACGGAACCTTGAAAGGATTAGCATTGAATAAAGAAAAGCTGTACCAGTACCAGCTCTGGAAAGCTTATACTGAAGGATCAAATTGGAATTTCTCTAGGAAAGATAATACAGAATATATCCTTCTGAAAGAAACCATAAACACCAAGATATATTGGAAAAATTTTATGGGAAATAAATTCCATCCTTTTCCCATCGAGGCCAGCCCCATACTGGTGAAAAGATTTGAAAAGGAAAGAATATACAGAGAAATATATGAAGAAACAGGAAGCCATGGACAAGGAACTCCTGGATCTTCCTTCCCTTCAGACAACGAAGACTCTGATCAAATCCTAGAAGAAGACCACGAAGACTTGACGTCTACTATGGTCTCCCGAAAAGGACAATAAAAGAATATTTACCTGTGACACAGTAATTTTACTCTTAACTGAGTAATAGACTGAAGGGTAAAACAACACAGTTACCTGAAGACCTAGACTACAAGTAACCGGTCATTTTAAAACCGGTTCAACAGGTTACAGGTTTTCAAATTTTTCTATAAAAAGAGTCTGTAAGACCCTTATGCTGGGCAAGAAACTCAGATACAAGAAACTCTGAACCCCTCTCTCTCTCTCTTCTCTCTGCCTTCTCTCTACTCTACTCTTCTCTCCCCTTTTCCCCTTTCTCCTTTGTACACTTTAAACATAAATAAATGAGGTTTTTCAGATCTTCCTCCCCTCTCCGTGGAACACAAGTAAGTTTTATGAAGTAGTTTCTTTTTAGGCATCTACGGATGCCTTGAGTAATATTTATTAAAGATGCGATAATCATTTAAAGGCTTAGAAACATTTTATGTACAGTATTTTATCTTTCTGTACTTGGAGATGTAAACTTATGAGAGAATATCTAACCGGCTATGCCAGATTTATATTCTCATAATCTTACACAACTCCCTCTTCTGTTGTTTATATTTCTGTTATGTTCTTTTTATTTATGTTCTTTTTATCTCCCTTCTTTTTATCCTGTTTGTATGTGAACGTGATTGATTGGTGTCTTGGGTTGAAACAATGTATAGAATGGTCTATCTATTTGTTAAATGTTATTCTCATTATAAGAGTGTTATGGAATTGAGAAGTAAATTTTTGTTTTGTTGATAAGTCAATTGTTGTTGCATCACATGAGCTTATATTGGTAAATGTGGATTCTGGTGGTGCAAATGAGTTTTTGATCCGTGAAAAGAGTGAATTGTACGTTTCTGGATGAGTTGTTAGGGATTATATGAAGGCAAATTGCATGTTTGAGTTAAAGATGTATGTTGTATGAAAAAAATATGTTTTTGGTGCAAAAGTAAGATTTCAAGTAAGTTTAAGGGATCTAATACGAGGATTTATGAATGTTATTGGAATATTTCTTACAATGGATTTATTGAGATGACATGATTACGGTAAGTAAATTTTTGTCCGGTGGATGGATGAAAGTGTTAAGATATTTTTATCATTAATTTGAGAAGGCAAGAATCATATTAGGTGGTAGAATTGAAATTTTGGGCTCGGTAGAATATTACGAGTTGCCGAGTCTTGATATATTTTAGGTCTTGATATATTTTAGTCTAAGGAATGAAAGTAGGATTTTAACCTCTGAAGGTTACACATAAAAGTTGGAGTGTAATTTTGGGTGATATAATTTTGTGTATTAGTTTTGGGTTATATCTGAGAAAGACAATGATACTATGACTCCTATTTTTTTACTCTAATTCTTATTTTTAACGTGATTTAGAGTGAATATTTGATTAATGTAATATTATTTTTTTTAAAAGAATTTAATGATTTACACTAAACTATTTTAAAAAATAAAAAATAAGAATTAAAAAATGAAAGTCAAAGTGTAATATTTTATTTGAGAATATTTGTCTTCATTGGAGTCTTGTAAATTACGTTTTAGTTTTAACTTTTGCAATTCGGGTCACTGTTTGGACCGTCGGACAGGGTAGCAACTGTTGAGTGTCATCATGGTAAGAGCCAGTAGTTCAAGTGGCTTAGTTCCCTTCATGCTTTTATCTGTCTTAATGTTTTTTTTCTTTTAGAATATCAACTCCCTTATGCTTCAGGTTGTATAGTTTTATGGTAAGGTGTTTGTTCTTTATCTTTTGAGTACGACTTTTGGCTTGTTTCCTATGATTTTTTATTTTTCTTGTTTCCCTTTTAACTAATATGTTTTATGTGAAGTCAAATGATGAATGAATTCTCAATTTTCAAATGCAAAACTTTATAATAATATTTAACATAATTTTTTTTAAAAATAGGTGAAATTATACAGAAACATTTATCTTAGAAATTAATTATTTAAATATTTAATAAAATAATCGTATGTTTTAATATTCATTGAAAAGTTTAACTTAAGGATGGAGTCAGCTTGCTTTTCAATTTATTAAAATTTATATTTTTGAGTAAGCCAACTAATTTAATTTAAGTCATTAACCTTTAGGTTTTAAAATTGTAAAAAAATATTTTTTCTAACAATTTCATGTCACCGTTTTTAATATAGAGACTCGATTTTTTTTTACTTCGGACAGCTATTTAGAAATTTCAAAAGTAATTTAAGCTTTACTAATTAAAAAGCGTGGTAGGTCTTGTATATAAGTTACCGAAGGGAAAGGTTGGTAGCAGTAAAGATCATCATCTTTCTGTATTTTGAATAATTGCTTTCTGTAGTAACCGTTGACCTCAATTCCCTTGATGGCATTCGAGTCTTCTCCACCATCATCCAAATCCCAACGGATATGCGACGTGTTCATCAATTTCAGGGGAGTGGACACCCGCAAGAAGTTCGTTTCTCATCTCCATTCTTCGCTCTCAAAAGCTGGAGTCAAAACCTTCCTTGACGAGGAGAATCTGCTCAAGGGAATGGAGCTGCAAGAAACTATTGCGAGCAATAGAAGTGTCTCAAATAGCAGTAGTAGTTTTCTCCAAAAGATACGCTGAATCTAGTTGGTGTCTTGATGAGCTTCAAAAAATCTTTGAATGCCACCAAACTTGTGGCCTAAGAGTTGTGCCCGTATTTTACTATGTCGACCCATCCGAAGTGTTGTAGTAGGTGACAAAATCACGAACCAAAAAAACTTTTTGAGACGTGTAATCTTTGAATGCCACCAAACTTGTGGCCTAAGAGTTGTGCCCGTATTTTACTATGTCGACCCATCCGAAGTGTTGTAGTAGGTGACAAAATCACGAACCAAAAAGACTTTTTGAGACGTGTAGATTCACAGTTCTAAAGGACTTATTCACGATGTATTGTGCAAACTCAGGATATAACAAGAATTTCTCAGAATTTTCAAGAATCTCAGAATCTAGCAAGACTATCTCTTAAAAAGAGTAAACAAATAACCTAACCCAGAATACTATAACAGAAGTATAAGATGGGAAAGATCAAGAAACAAGATAGAATGAAAGGAAGCATGAGTTGTGTGTTTACGGAGGTGAACTTAAGCCTTTATTTATATAGAGGTTGGAAAGTGAATCTAACATTGTAACATTTCGCTAGGATATTACGAATTTTCAATAAAATGAAAGAGAAATAATAAATCAACATAATTTATTATACAACCTTTCCCAAAAATGCTGGAAAATTGAAGACTTTATTACAACGTCAAAAGCTCAGAATCCTTAACATTATAAATATGAAATAGGAAAACCAAGTTCGATAATAAAACGATTACAACATCTTTAAAATCCATCAAAGCAATAAAACTTCGTAGTAAAAATCTCCAAGATAGCCCATGCTCCAGCTCTATACCTCACCAGAACCACTTGCAATATCATTTGCTCCCATTAAAACGTAATACACGATCATCGCCAAACATAAACAAATAGGGTGAGCTAATAATATAAAGATATACATACATACAATCAAGTATATGCACACATATCAAAGGAACACATATCCTTTTATTCCACACAACATGGCTACCACCATGTCATCCATGTTCTACGTCTTTAGATAAATACCTCAAGATGTCTTACTGCCACATCTACAAGCCACAACTTGTAGAGCACGTGCAGGAAACCTGCTACAGACCATACTTCGTAACGCCAAGTGGAGTTCCCAATATGAATGATGAGTCATTATTTTCTTCTATTCCACTAGCTTTTGTGCACCCATTAGACAGTTGATTAGTGCTTAATTGTTCATCATTAGAGTGTTTTTCCATCTGTTGGGCTTTATTGGGCCACTGTTTCGTTCATAGTAAAATTTCCAGTGTGTTTGTGTTTTGTGTTTTGGTGTGTGTGTGTGTAGTTCAAGTGTGGTTGAGTTGGTATATGTTCATTGTGATGTTAATGTTGTGTTAAGTTCAGTGTCTGTTTCCATTCCTGCGTGTTTCTGTGTAGTGTAGTGAATAGTGTCGCGGCGCGCATGAATAGTGTCATTTGTAGTAGTGAATAGTGTTTGAATAGTGTCCGAATCTGGCATTTAACTTCTGCATTTTTGTTTTGGTAGCTACGGAGCTTGTTTTGACTTGAAATTTTTTTTCCCCACTTCTAAGACGTTGAACTTGATAGGAAAAATAGCTAGAGCAGTTGGTATGGTCTGAGTTAAGAGATTCAAAAAATTTTTGGACTGATTTTTAGTGAAACTTCAGAGGACCATAACTTTTGCT
>Ga0214543_1009028_pt1 | contig 15844 bp, 6 predicted proteins | sample CNSS2metaG_FD_160094 | JGI IMG/M metagenome (GOLD analysis project Ga0214543, IMG submission 160094) | Root nodule microbial communities from cowpea collected in UCLA plant growth center, Los Angeles, California, USA - CNSS2 | ecosystem: Host-associated > Plants > Roots > Nodule | place: USA... | reverse complement strand
TATATATATATATATATATATATATATATATATATATGAGCATAGATATTTGTGAGTTTGTGGCTTTATCAACATTTTAAATGTGTTTATTTGTGATGATTGATTTGAGGAGAAGAAGAGAATGAATTTGAATTGTTATTTTTAAGAGATTTAAAATATGAAAATGATTGGACTTATAAATAAAATATGTTAAAATCTATGAGTGATTTGATTCATGAAATAGATTAAAAATTAACTTTAATTGAAAGTAAATCAAGATTGTCAATTTGTCCTTCTTGAAAGTAATATAAAATTATATAAAGATGAGTTAGATTTATTTTATAAAAAATATTTAAATGAATAAATTGGAAAAAAATAATTATTCTAATAAAAAATAATTTAATATTACATATTGAATTTTGTTTGGTAAATAATTTAGAGATTTTGAGTATTAATTATTATTATAAGTGTAATTTTAAAATAATCAAGAATATATATATATATATATATATAAATAAATAAAAAAGAGTTAAAGGTATAATAATATTTTATTAATCATCCTTAAATCGGTCCATGTGAAAAGAAATGGGAAAATTATAGAATTCTCCAATTTCTTCCCTTCTCTCGTTGTCAGATACTTGCTAATAAACAGGTTTTTCATCTTACAAACCATGCCTTTGGAAAAGTAAGATAGAAGGGATTTGAAAGAAAAAGAGAGTATAAATAGTATAGTTGTTTGGATTAAAATTAAATATAATAAATAATTTAAGTTTACTGGCATGTACTTATAATATTGCAAAATTAGTCGTTTTAATGAGTTAAGAAAACTTGTAAAAAAATATAAACAATTTAATGACAAGTTTGAATAAATTTTTAAATATTTTATAAATTTAAGTATTTTTAATTAATTTTTTATAACAAAATTTATATTATTTTTGTGTTATTTTTTTTGTTTAAAATTATTTAGATTTTACTATTAATAGAACTCTGTATTTTGTTTAGTTTCGTTCTTCTGTTTTTAACTTATTTATCAATTTATTATTTTTGTCTGTAATTTTTTTAATTGTTTGATTAATTCACTCTATACAAACTGAAAATAAAAAAAAGTTAATTAATAAGTTAAAGATGAAAAAGGTAAAATTAACAATCACATATTAAAAAAAATTGATAAAAAAAATTGAATAAAATTTTAATGAACACACTTAAATTTATAAATTATTTAAAACTTAATTAAGCATTTTCTAATAAACATATAAACATATATATATATATATATATATATATATATATATATATATATATATATATATATATATATATATATATACTTTGAAGGAATTTCCCTCTTTTATTTAATTTTATTTTTCATTGAAGTTTTAGTTCTTTTGTTTAAAAGTTTTTGTAATGTTAATCTAAAATATGTATAACTATTTTTTATGCACCTTAAATAATTATATTAAATATAGGATTATTTTAAATTAAAATAAATAAATTTTGAAATTGACAATTTTTTTAGAGTAAGGATACTAAAATCTAAAATAAATAAGCCCAGATAAAAAAAAATCATAAAAAACAAAAAGATAATATTACTATAAGAGTCAACGGTACAATACATGCATTGAAAAAATTAAAAGAAACTTAATTACAATTTGATCAGATAATTATTATCTTGTATAACTCAATGGTTATTCTTTGATTTTAAGTTTGTTGATCATATATGAGATAAATAATTGTGGAAAAGCTTTTAATTATAGATATTGCCATAACTCTAATTTTAATTTGTCTTCCATGGCTTTAATTCGAGCCGCGGACAAAAATAAATAATGTAATTTGCTTTGAGGATGGTCCAGTTTATAGAGTTTAGGGGAACAATGCCATTTACTACAGAGATTTTCCAAATCATTTATGATTTGTTTCTCAGGTATCAAAAAAATTAGGTAAATTAGGTCCATACTTTTTTTTTTTTATAATTGTGATATTTATTTATTTATTTGTTATTTTCAAATTTTAAGATATGATTCAACAAAAAATCGTATAGGTTGTTTTAAAGTGAAAAATTAAAGTATAAAATTAGGAATTTGCAATTGAAAACCGAAAAAGAGTAGTCATGATTATGAATATTATATTAAAAATTAACAATTAAATTATGAACACATGAAAGTAAGTGTCTATAAATAGACATCGATACAACTTACTCTAAGTACGTATCTTACAAAATAACTCAAATCTTTGTTTGTTGTGTTTGGTTTTAGGTGATGGATCAATCTCTGGGCTCCAACAAAATGCCATATTTGAAGGAAGTTCGAGAAAAAGAAAGAGCTGGTGGAACCGCCGCCATACTAGCCATCGCCACCGCAACTCCACCCAACTGCGTTCACCAAGATAACTTCGCCGATTTCTACTTTCGAATCACTAACAGTGATCACATGACTCAACTCAAGGCCAAGCTCAAGCGCATATGTAACTTCATCTTTCTACCACCACCATCATCTTTATCGTATAAAATCTCTTTAGATATATGAAACAGAATGTGTTATTGAACAGGTGAAAGGTCGATGGTGAAGACACGATACACACACATGACTGAAGAAATGTTGATCGAGAACCCCAAGTTAGGCAGTTACAAAGCATCCTTGGATGCCCGACAGGACATACTAATCGAGGAAATTCCGAAGCTTGGAGAAAAGGCGGCGTCGAAAGCCATCGAGGAATGGGGGAGAGACAAGTCCCACATCACTCATCTCGTGTTCTGTTCCTGCACAGGTATGGACATGCCAGGTGCCGATTACCGACTTCTCAAGCTCTTGGGCCTCAAACCATCCACCAAAAGGTTCATGCTGTACCACCAAGGTTGCTTCGCCGGCGCCGGCGCACTCCGTCTGGCTAAAGACCTTGCCGAGAACAACGCCGGGGCACGTGTTCTGGTGGTGTGTTCCGAGATCATGGTTGGCGGATTTCGTGGGTCCTCCGAAGCCCACCTGGACTCGTTGGTGGGCCTGGCACTCTTCGGTGACGGTGCTTCATCTGCCATCGTTGGATCCGACCCGGAAACATCCACGGAGCGGCCCTTGTTTCACATTGTGTCGGCATCGCAGACAATTGTGCCGAACTCGGAGGGTGCCATGGAGGGACACCTGCGCGAGATGGGAATCACGTTCCATATGAAGGATAGTGTTCCGGTGTTGATCGGAGAGAACGTGGAGAAAAGCTTGGAAGAAAGTTTGAAGGCACTTAGGGTGAGTGATTGGAACTCGTTGTTCTGGGTGGTGCACCCTGGTGGTCCTGCAATCTTGAACCAGATAGAGGAGAAAGTTGGGTTGAACCCTAGCAAACTGAAAGCGTCTAGAAAGATTCTGAGTGAGTATGGGAACATGTCGAGTGCATGTGTGTTGTTTGTGCTTGATGAGATGAGAAAGAAATCTGTGAAGGAAGGAGAAGGCACAACTGGTGAAGGATTTGAATGGGGCGTTTTGCTAGGGTTTGGCCCTGGATTGACCCTCGAAACCATTGCTTTGCACAGTGCCATTATAGACTCAGCTTCAGGTTAAGAACTTTTCCACCATTGTTCAGAGGTGCTGCACGTGAATCATTTGTCATGCATGGTTAACGTTTCTCTTGTGTATGCCAAAAACAAAATAAAACATATGTAATAAGTTTGCTTGCGTTTTTTACTCCCACAGATTTTAATATTTAAGAAACTACATTAATTAATGAGAACAAAGTTATATATATATATATATATATATAAGACAAAATTATTAATAGTTTTTTTATTCTATTTTTTTAAAGTGTATATATAATTTATTAAAATTAAGAGTAAACTTTTTAACAAAAATGTATGTAATCTTTTGGTAACAAAAAAAAATTTAGGGAATGAAATTATATATCCTAATTTAAGAAAAGAAAAGTTCTGGGAGTGAAAGTAGAGAAATTACGCTACGCTGATCTCATTTTACAAAGGATGAATAAGGACTCAAATTAACTTTCTGAAATAAAAATCAACATTTAAAGTTAATAATAATTTGATAAAATGTAATAGTTGTATAAAAAATTAAAGTTCCGTATAGCTGGAACTGTAAAATCTAAATATTTATTGATATATATTTTTTCTACAGCCAACAGCGACCACCTTAGATAGAGAAAGAAAAAAATATATATATATATATATATATATATATATATATATAAATAATAATAAGATTTGAATTCTAAACGGCCAAGAAATTTCTAGTTATTAAACTTTAAGATTTTTTTTTTTTGGGTACATGATACAATACGAAAGAGAAGTGGTCAATTAGTTTTCATAAATGTTGAAACTAACGATAAAAGAATATTCAGTATTAGCGTGATTTTTTCAATCACTCGATTACATATATTAATATAAAAGGCGTTTAAATGAAAAATACTGAAACAGTACATAAAAGACGTTTACACCTAAAAAGAGAAATAGGAGGTAACATGTTATTTTAACGAAGGAAAGAGACGCAATGGGAAGAAGCAAAGAAAGAATAACAATGGATGATAAGAGAATAGCTAAAAAAAGAAACAGAAACTATAGGAGACAAGGCGCGAGAGGCAGTTACTACGTTGTTGGTCACATCAGAAGCTGACATTGATTTTACGTTGTTATTAGAAAAAAACAAATTGATCAAACGGTGTTCGTGTGAATGAAGAACACATAACACAGAGATATTATGATGTCAATGTTGTTGCCACTCTTCTTCTTCTTCTTCTTTTTCTTCTCAACCTCTCGCGCAATATGGCTAACGATACCAACCGGCGGCACCAAGTGCGTTTCCGAAGAAATCCATAGCAACGTCGTCGTTTTGGTCCATTACGCTATCGTCGGTGGTACCCCCAACATCACCATTTCCTCCAAGGTAACGTTTTTTCCCACGCATGCATGCATGATTTTATATCTAGTTTTGTCTCTCGCACGTTGTTGTTTTAATGTCTGGAACATCATCAAAGATTGTTTGTTTTTTTGACGATTTTCAGGTGTCATCACCATATGGAAACGAACTTCATCATGTAGAAAGCACACGGTTGGGTAATTTGGCTTTTACAGCAAGAGAGAGTGGACTGTACCTTGCATGCTTCTGGGTGGACGGTAATGATCGAGGAGGAGACGTTATTTTGGACCTTGATTGGAAATCTGGAATTGAAGCCAGGGATTGGGATTCTATTGCTAAAAGAGACAAGATTCAGGTAAATATCCTTTGGAGATGTCAAATTTGTTTAGAGTTGTTAAAACGGGTAATTCAGCTCGATCCATCATGGATTGATTATTTAGTGAACCAATTCAACCGGTTCACTTATTAACGAGCTAACAAAATTTGAACCTAGTCCAGTCCACCACGGTTTGATGGGTTAAACTAGTTGGCTTACATGTTCACTTAATTAAAAAAAATACAATTTTTTATTTATTTTTCAGTCAAAACTAAATTATAATTCTAATTAAAATCTAAATAAACTTCAATGGAATCCAAATATAAAATAAAATCACAAAAAATACAAATTATCTATGTATTGACAAAAAAAAAACCTAACTTGATTCAAATACAAAGTCCAACTTAACAAAAAACACCACTTGTGTGACCTGACTCATTACGGGTTCAACATGGGTAAGCCACGAGTACAGAGGGGGTTTCATTGGAGAAAACAACACCAATGAGATCTGAGCCTAACCACATAAGACACTGACACCACTCTCAACCCAAAACCTTAAGGCAATGGGTTTATGGGTCTTTATTCTTATAGTGCTCCACTTTCTCATTTCTAGCCAATGTGGGACTTAGACTCACACTTGGATTCCTAACACCGAGTTATATGTGAGTCGGATCAAAAATCAACCCGTATCGAAATTTATGAAAATTTTTTAACCCAATCTAGTCCGAACCCATTATGAGTCGAATTGACTCACGGATTCCAACTCATTTTGACAGCTCTAAATTTTTTATATAAATTATTCAAAATATTTAATTTACAAAGAAAATATTTTTTATATAAATAAAATTTAAATTATATTTATATGAAAAAATATCGGCGGCTATGATTCCGTCACTATGAGATCCGCCGGTGGGACATTTGACATTATCGTGTTACTTTTCACTTTCATTTTTTCTTTAATACAAAAGTTTACTTTTTTTATATCTATTTTACTTTTACATAAACATCACGAAATTATCAAATATTGTCAAATAATTTTTTTTCTTTTGCGTACAACTATTAACGGTTTTGGTTGTACACCCGTCAAACTTAACAAGGACAATAGTATTATAACTTACATTTTTTTCTTTTTTATGATGAGTTTTAACGTGAGTTATTGATTAATATATCATTATGTTTTTTTAAAGAATTAATGATATACACTAAGTCATGTTAAAGAATAAATGAATAAATAATGAGAATTGATCTCAGTAGCACATTCCGATATATTAATTTGATTTCACATTGATGGATAGGGAGTAGAGCTTGAGTTGAAGAAGCTAGAAGGATCAGTGGAGTCTATCCACGAGAATTTGATGCATCTGAGGGGAAGGTAACTTTGATATGTTACAAAATAAAATGTGTTGCCAAAGTATTAACTTTTTTCTGATGTATCATATTTGTTGTTTTTGTTTGTGTATTGGGAAATTTTGGTCAGGGAAGCAGAGCTGAGGAACCTGAGTGAATCAACAAATTCCAGAGTGGTGTGGTTTAGCCTTTTGTCCTTAGGTGTCTGCATCACAGTTTCAGTTTTGCAGTTGTTGCATTTGAAGCGATACTTCCACAAGAAAAAGCTTATTTAAATGCTGCTAAGGTTTTTTTTTTTTTTTTAATTTTATTTTAAAGAAGAAATTTTCTATAACTGAGGCATTTTTATGAGCTTTGCTTCTTTCATAAGTAGTGAAAACATTGCACCTTGTCCACAGAAATTTGCTATGTCTGGTTTGAATTAACTTGTAGCTATCACATTTAGTTTGTGAACTTCAAATGTAGAAAGCTCTACTAATTGATGACAACTTTTTAGTTGAAGTAAACATTTGGTTCTGAACTTAAAATGAATGCTTTATAATTTGTACGTGTTTATCAAAATATTAGAGAAGACACAACTTTTAGAAACTGAGTAAAAGTTAATTTCAACTTAGCAAAAAATATGGTTATTAGAAAACTAAGTCATGGAAAGATTATTTTGACTTTACTTTTTGTAGAAGCTGTTGAAAATTTTATATAAAATAATACTATAATTTTTTAATTACTTTCTCTGGGAAAAATTATCTGACCAAGGATAACTGATGGCAAAAGGTTTGAGTTGCAGTTGAAAAACAAGTACAAAAAATTGAGGTGGTGTATTTTAGAAAAGAAGAAGTGAAAAAAAACATTAATATTAAAACTGGGCCGTGGGCTGATTTTCGGGTTGGTCCGATAAAGCTTAATTTGGGTCATTTCTTGCTGCAGCTCCGTTATTTTAACCTGGACTCCCATAAATTTTTTGTATTTTATAATATACAATCTCATTTTAAATTACAAAATTAAAAATAATTTATAATGCAAAATAAATTTATTTATTTATTTATTTTAGATTGTAGATTTAAAATTTTTAAAAATTATACTATATATAATTTAGAATACAAAATAAAAAATTCATTTTTAATTATATAATCTGAAATGTTAAATTTCCATTTCAAATTACACAGTTTAAAATACAAAAGGCTGAAATTATGGAGGTGCAGAAAAAAAATTGCCCTGTCCAAACACTCTATTCCTCTCCCTTTTTTAGTAACCGTTAGATTTATAAGAATTTAAATTTTTAACTGAAATTTTCATGTTATCCCTTTATTGGCACTTCAAAATATACTGATGAACACCGGTTCATAATAACTTTTTTAATATACCAAAATCAAATATTTTAAAAATTCAACAACAAACAATAAAGCCAAGCATTTTATAACAATAATGTAAATCATCATAACATCAAACAATATTGAATGCAAATCTAATAAAATTTGATCATCATAACAATAATGGAAATCTTTTAATGGTGCAGTATCATACCAATCAACCATAGCCATATAACATCAAATGAATTGCATCAAATTTAAATTAGCTTATCTAGGAGGAAAATATGGTAGTGGCATTATTATCTTATACCCAAACTGGTAAAGTGGTAAACCATTTACTCCTCAAAATGGAGAGGTTATCAATTTTCAAAAGACAACGAAACCATAAGCTCCTCAAAATTGAGACATCAACTCAGCAGTTCTTTTGAAACTGGAGACCAGCACGCAATGTGCTGCATAAAAAATGCATCAAGATTGTCTTATCTTCATTCTATTCGAACTATCCTGTGGTTCATGTATCTAAACCGGCAAACCTCATCAAAAAAATCATCAGCGCTGTTATGAGTGCTCTTCATCTGAAGAATCTTGATAACCATGGTCCTTAGATTTTTGCCGTACTTTAACATGGATTCAAGAGTGTTCATCTTTTGTTCAGCATTTAATGGTGATCTCACTGTGATCACTACCTCCTCCAAACATGGAATTAAAAATCCCGGATCCACCTGCATATGAACATCTTCATCAGATAAGATTACATAGAACAACCTTAATCAGATTAATAATATAAAAAATGTCACTATAAATTTACATGTTTCAGACTGTTTTTCTGACAAAGTGCTGCAAACATGGCTCCATGGATGTCAAATTTGCGCAGGTGGGGATGGCTGTTGAAAAAATCAACAAAATCAACCTCGGGAAAGGGTTGAAGAGCCTCGAAGTTCCCTGTGAATTCCACCTTCATAAAAAGATGCTTCACCTCACTTGCCAATTTCAGAATTTTGCATATTGCATCCCAACACCACTGAACCCCCCTCATAGACAAGAACTCCAAAGCTGGAAGGTTTCCAAACTCAACCATGTAAACTCTCCCTGGAATCAATTAACCATGAAAATAGGAGAGAATATTAGGCGTTAGGCTTACTAATCAAAAAAGACAATTACATTGTAGGTTACTCTCGAACAAAAGAAAAGGCCAATAAAAGAAAAGTGTAAGAATGACTTTAAAATTCAATTACCTGCACTATTGGATATTGAAAGATTCCTCAAATGCTGGGATTCAGGAACCCTAATCCAACTACAGCCTTGTACCTCAAGAGATACAATTTTGGATGAGGTTAGTGTCAGTGAACAGTTCCCCAAGCCATAGAAATCCAGCTTACACTCCTCCAAATAGGGAAGGTCAATTGAGATTGTTCTAACCCCTTCACAGCCAAGCAGTACAAACCTTCTCAGATATGGGCATGACTGAAGCACCGCAATCAGTGCAGATTCCTCCAATCTTACACCAACCATTTCTAGTGTCCTAAGATTTTCAAAAACATCCCATTTCGGGAAACGTGGCATTAAGACACCCCAGAGTTTGAGACATTTCAAATTCCTTGCTGCACCAATGCATTCCAATTTTGAAGGGCTTTGCTGGTGATGGTAGGATTGTTCCTCAGCAAGGTTGTCCAATCGAAGCTCAAGTTGAGAAAGAGATAGACCAACTAGTGATAGCCATGAAGCAAGGCCAGAAGAGGAGAAGGGGCTGTATACAGTTAGATGTTCTAACCGCACAACTGTTGATACCATTCTTTTCACAACCTCTTCCGGACTCTCACCAGCCGAAGTATTTTCAAGCGAGTTGCGAGGGAAGTACAGTGTTTTGATGTAAATCATCGATTCCTTCCATCGCTTAGAAACACAATTACAACAAGCCACATCGCGAGCATTACAAATATGTGACAATATGCATTGAAGAATGGCATCAGGGAGAGAATCCATCGCTGAGGACAAAAAAAAAAATTGTCGATAGTCAGATTCAAAAACATCTCTCCGAAACAGCAACATGAACAACAAGGAAAGGAATAAAGTTAAAAAATTAAAGACTCTCGTAATTATTTTAGTCTCAATTCCACCATACAGTTCAATCATTTACATCCTCGGAACTCGCATCTTCTTTGTGCTAGCTCCAAAATCTTGCTTTTTTTTTAAAGACTCGAAAACCAAATTGTTACGAGCAACAGAATTGAACACCGGTGATGTATATGAATTATTTGCACGGATAATCTAAAATCTACTTCTGAAGCAATGCATGGCATAATAAAGAGAACCTAGATGAGATTTAAACATTATATCATAATTAGGGACAGAAAACTAATACCAGGTCTTAGAAATTGATTGAAAGAACTCCTGTCATATGCATATGCATAGAACTAGTAATACATCAAACTCAAAACAAAAATAACAACTTTTTTATAGTTCAGCAAGACTGAAACAAAAAAGCGGTCTAAGAGACAGCTTACGGAGTGAGAAAATCAAAGAGAATGAAGATCCGATCTTGGGGGCATCGTCACCGTTTTGGGTATGCGGAGAGAGATAGATTTCGGAAATGTATCAAAACATAAAATGTTGTTTTGCCTTATAAGCTACAAAATTGGGGGAAGAGGAGGGTGGAATGGAAAATATCCCGCTTTTTTTTTCGAGGAATTTCAAATTGTTTTGACCGTTCAAACAAATTTAGTGCGATGCGAGGAGGGTATAATAATAAATACACTACTAATTAAATACGTATGAGAATATGTGTATAAAAATATCTATAAAAAATACTTAATAATTCTAATAAATGTGATACACAATAATTTTGTTTGTTTGTGTATGATGCAATTATGTAGAATGTACTTATAATTTTAATTTTATACTATATTTGTTTTTTTTGCAACTGTCTTTCCAAAATAGAAAGAAACAATTTTATTGTGGATCTCATATATTTTATTATTCTTTTCTGAATTTCCTTTTATATGTATAGAGGAAAGGAAGGAAATATTTAAAAATAATACTAGTAAATTTTAAAATAATGATTATTAAATGTTAAATATAAATATCAAGTATGCATTTCTTTCCTCTTTCTTTGTTTCTTTTTATTTCATTTCAAACAGTGTATTTATAATATCTTACTTATACCTTAGGAAAAAATCTTGGCTAAGATATGTTTATTAAATATTAAATACAAGTATTTTTTTCTTGAAAAAATTCGAATGTTATCATTTGACATTATTAATGAATGAATAATGGATTTGACACAGTTAAAGCATTGATAAATAAATAAACAGTCAATGTTTGGTATATAGATAAATTCATATATCCATTAAACATCAACTTAGCATAGGAAAAAAAAGGTAGTGTACAGGAAATCATACCTTCTATCATCAGAAGATCTATATCAGACAAGAATGTGTATTGAGATATTAATGGTTGATTTTTTTATTTTGGTGACCAACCTTTTTACTTCAACCTTTTTTGGAGGGTTTAAATCCATAAACATAGTTAACCACTTCTTTTGAATCATACATTTTCCCATATAGTACAATATTACAAATTTCAAGGGGTGAAACAGTAGATCTCATTTAGAGCTTAAGATTATACTCATACTACTTGCTCTTATCTCTTTGTACAGAAAATGTTTGAACACAAGTGCTGCACTGCAATGCTGGCATAACCATTATACAGGAACTCTGTAAGATGGATCCACCATTTTCAAGATGAACAAGTTCCCTTTATCGCCTCTTGATACCCTGTTACATTATTATCACAAATTACGGCAATGAGTTTTTGATATATACCAGATGACAGGAAAACAATTACAATGGAGATAAGATATGCAAGGTCCTCCAATTGGTTCAAAAACATATTTTTATCGAAAAAAGAATAAACATGAATCTGACTAAAACATTCTCTACATGTAATCTAGCTGGTAACTCACCGCAGTTCTTCATCCAAATATGTTATTTCTAGTTCCCCACGAGCTCTTCCGGGCGCTTTGATAGGTATCTGCATTTGTACATTGATCATGCTCAGAAGCTACTATTTCAACAGGACAGAAATATACACACACATTACTCATTCATTAAGGCACTTCACCAGTTCCAAATTAAAGGGGTAGAACACTGTGACTAATATAATGTGTATGGGCTTTATTGGAGCTTATTAGACTAGTGGAATTTGCAGATAAACCTTTACAGAATTTGCAAAACTTTACTCACTCCTTCTTAATCTAATGTCAGCTAAAATAGAATTCCAATGATACTATTTAGACTCTGAACAGAATACTTACAATGCCTCCAATTTTGAAAGTATCAAATTTTACAGCCACTTTCCTTGGATTTAGAGGTGTTAAATCCGCTGTTACCTACACAAAATATTGACTTTTTGTTTACACAAGCAATTTTCAAAGTGAGAACCCATCAACAGTGAAAACCTGACTCAATTTCACAAGTTTTACCTGGTTGAAGAATGGCCAAGATTCCATATTTTGGGCCCTTAGAGTATCCACATTGATTGCTTGATAATTTGCAACTGATCTAAAAAACTTTGGTCTCTGTCATTACATTATTGAAAAAGTTAGTTGGCAAAAATTGGTAGATGGCAAGCAGGAGAAATTTTGTTTGTTCTTTAAATCTATTACAGAATTATCTAATCTTGTAAAAGGAAAGGGAACAGCAAAAGTAAAATAGATATTTTGGAATTTAGTGCAATGTAGTTAAAATATGGGTCAAGTATCGCATAAGAAACATTATTATGAAACTTTCTTCAGTATGAGTACAAATTCAATAAACATAGAGAAGCTGGTTTTGATACTAATGTAGATGGCTAGTAAATGACTGAATAATTGTAATAGATATTGGTCTTATATTTTCCTTTTCTGAAAAGATTTGCACGTATATTGACAATTGTATGATCTAAACTATAGACAAAGTGGGAGATCCATGTAGCATTGTTAATGAAGGCGTGGAGCTATAATGGCAGCTTCTTGAATATTCTAACTCAGAGCTTAATCATGTATATACTGGTTAACATTTTATGTCTGTATCATATTTGATAAAGAGAAATTAGAAAGATAATTTAACTACTGAACAATATTCAATAGACATGCTGCGGGGAATTCAAAAACTAAAAACAAGACAAAAAAATCTCTCTTTCTAATTTTCAGGTGGTTGTATATTTTTTCTAGAAGTAAACTATATTTCTTCAATGAATACAAAACATTTATGATACACTATTATTATGAGCTCTCCAAGTCAAAGATTAAGGTTTTTGAACTTCATTTAATGCATGTAAAGTACAGGAGTTGATTTATATCATATCTAGGGTAAAACTTTATTCTCTTAAATTATTACTGTAGTTAGATTTCTATCCTCAAATATCAAATTAAGCATATTTATCACAACTCATTATAGTTTTCTCTTTTTTTATCTAATTTAACCATTAATATGAACAGAATTCAAAGTGCGACCATGATTATTTGCTCCAAAAATAACATGTGCACAAAGAAAAGAAGGAAACAACCTGCAATATGATTGCAAACATTATATGGATCATAGTATATAATATAAATAGGAGTAGGTAAAAGCATGATTGAACTAAATTATTGTAGAACTGAATTGAAATGTAAAAGTGGTTCAACTCAATTAAAACTGAACTATATAATATGAAATGTAAAAGTGGTTCAACTCAATTAAAACTGAACTATATAATATGAATAGCATAGGACTACTCCAAATTGCTTATACACTGTTCAACTTGCTTGAACTGCTTAAAGTGTTTGAACTATTCTCATTAAACTTCTTATTTCCTAGCATATTTTCCATACTGGGTTCAGTTTAAAGCCTTTTGGTTGAGGACTAATTCAACTTTAAAAAACTAAACTGCAAGAACAGCTCAGATAAGTTTTCTCCAAAATAGTTAATTCTTTTTTATGTAGTTAAGTTTAATTTTATTTTGCTTCACTAGCCTCAACTTAGATGATTTATCACCCGAATATAACCATAAACATGAATTTAAGCTAGGGAAAAAAAATGTTTACCTTGGTTTGCAAAATTGACTGCGATGTGGTGTATATAAGCTCCCACTTTCCACCCAGTAGATTAGATTTTAGGGGCTCCTTTATTGGACTAACTGCCTCAAGCTCGCTAGCAATCTATTTAGACAAAAATTGCACAAATCAAGAACAAAATTGCAACTGAAGTTGAAAAAATTGGCCACAATTCTATTGAGAGAAAATTAACCATAAAAACCAACACCATTATTTATCAAAATTAGAATTTCACAGACTAATGTAGGGTTTCATGAACAAAATAAGCAACACTGAGTGGTTAAACAAATAAAAAAAAAGTAGAGTAATTATATAGCTTTCAGTGTTCCAGACAAGGTTTAATTGAGGGAATGAAGAAAACATGACATGAAAGACGTGCAATTAACCTGATCAACTGTTTCCTGATCTTGGAGAGTGGCATCAGCCCCTCGATCAAGCGGTTCAATGGCCTGAAGGAGTTCTTCCTTGATGATCTTTGCGTCTTTCCGTTTCTTCAAGAAAGAAGGGAAAAATGAAACCTTTGCTCTCCATTTGTGAGAGAGAGGGAGGTGAGTTGTGGAGGGTTTAGTTGGGAAGTGAGAAGAAGAAGAAAGTTTTGGAGCATGGAAATGGGGTAGTGAAGATGTGGTGTTCAGAGTTGAAAACAAGGAAGAAGAAGATAAGGCCATGCCTTAATCAAATTACACCATTTTTTTCTTGCGCCCGTTCTTTCTTATTGAAGTAAGGAAAACATTTGCTTTTTAACATTAATTGTCTACCTAAATAATGTTACAATGTAACATGATTCTTTAAATAAAATCTTTTATTAAAATTATGTATGGTTGAAAAAAGTTTTAATTTATCTTTTGTAAAGTATGAAAATTATTAAAAAAAGTAGTTAAATTATGCAAGTACATATTTTATTTATCAAACTATTTTTTATATTAATAACAAATTGTGTGAAATTTTAAAATTGTAATTAATATCATAAAAATATTTAAATTATCATTATTTAATTTAGTAATATAATTTTAATTTATGCGTTAAAATTATTATCAATATATATAAGATAATATGTCAAATAAAAACTATGATATGTAATATAATTAATGTTAATAAAACTGTATAACATTTTGTTTTATTGTATTTTATTTTCTTAAAACTGTAAATACGTTTTATAAATTACATAGTTGATGTTAAGGTATAAATATTTTTATTTATAAGTTTATTGGATTTTTGAACTGTTTTTTTATATTTCATTTAAATTTGTGTAAAAATTATATATTTCATATCCAAATTCTTAATTTGTTATTATTTTAATTTTGTTATTATTCATATATTCTAAATAATTTTATCATAATAATTAAATCAGTATGGATTAAAAATAAAGGTTAAGGAATATAATTTAAATATATTTATTTTTTTAAGAAAGTTTCAACTTCAGAAATATAATTTTCATTTTAACATTTGATCTAATGTTTCGAATCTAAACTTCTTGAGATAATATTTGTATACTCAATTTTCTGTGGATCTTTGAAAGAGAGAGTTTACTGAGAAGACATATTAATAAAATTTAAGCCTAACTTACATGAGAATTGATAGCACTTTTAATTTAAAATTTAAGACAATTTATTTAGGACTCTTTATATATTAATAATAATACACTCTCATTTGAAAAGTATTTCAAATCACAGATACTTTATTCATGCTATATTATTATTCATCTTAATAAGTCACATTTACTTTATGTTGGGTATTGGGCTTTCTTTCTATGTGGAGAAAAGACCTAAAATTTGAGAAGTCCATGTCTCACTTAACCTAGTAGAGAGGAGGCTATAAAAAAGAGAGAGGCAGAACAATAGAGTCAGAATACACTGAAAGCCCTAACACATAGAGGGAGAGATAGAGGGAAAATTATGTTCACGTTTTTCACAGAGCTATCACAGTAGAATCGGCGTTGCGGATTCGTTCACCGTTGGATCGGGCTGAAATT
>Ga0214543_1009021_pt1 | contig 15858 bp, 7 predicted proteins | sample CNSS2metaG_FD_160094 | JGI IMG/M metagenome (GOLD analysis project Ga0214543, IMG submission 160094) | Root nodule microbial communities from cowpea collected in UCLA plant growth center, Los Angeles, California, USA - CNSS2 | ecosystem: Host-associated > Plants > Roots > Nodule | place: USA... | reverse complement strand
ACGTAGGAAGTACTGAATGCATTATTTTAAGATTTTTTTAAATAAAATTTATTATTAATATTATAGTTTTTGTTACTGGGAAATTTAAATATTAGTTTTTAACTAATTTTTTAATCACATTTTATTTTTGTCTCATTTTATTTACTATTTTTCATTTATTTCCATATTTATTCCACGAATATAACCATATATATGTCTAACCTATAGTTGTGAGATCAAGGTTTAACCATAGTTAGATTATCAACCTTAAACCGTCACCTTCACCAATTAAATGAAAAACTCTGTTTTAAAAATATTGGCTTACAGTTCTTCCCTATCCTTTTGATACTTCTTATGAAGATATTCTTTGGGTGAGAGCTGTCCTATACTTGCTTATTAGCATTACCAAGAATTTTAAGGTCTGTGTTGATTGTCATTCTTAGATGAAAGTTGTTTAAGAAGTGTAATGAGAGGGTTCTATGTTTGGTTTTTCGGTTCGAGTATTTTGAAAGAGTCTTTTCTAATACATACTAAGAAAACAAGTTGTTTACACCCGCTTTGATTGGTAGCTGTAATTCTGATATCCGGTTAAAGTTGAAGCTTCTGCAATCGTTGCTTGAGATAAAACTTTTCATTCCTTTTACATCAGTCTGCAAAATTTATTTCGTATTTTACTGTTAAACCGAAATTCTTGAGAATGTTCTATTTACACTTTGTAATGTAGTAACTTCTAAAAGAACAATGCTACCAAAAGCTCGAATTGGATAGTATTAAATAGTTATTCGTCTTGGTTTTGTTTACCAATAATCTTTACAAGAACAAGTGCCATTTTGAAAATGGTGGAACCGGTTTGTATCTCGTAATACAATTAGTCTCTTTGTCACTTTTGAAACAGCCTTCATCCAAGAATGACAATCAACACATACCCTAAGATTCTTGGTAATCCTAATTGGCATTCCTGCGCCAGTGTTAATGAGGGCAGCTACCGCAGCAAGACGCTCACTGTGCTCACAAACCCATGTTGCTTTCATATCTTCATTTACATCATGGAGAACAACACTCGTGTTAGGTATATATCCCAAGTCTTTAATAGCATTTGACAACTCGTTCCAAATTTTAATATACTCAGCAGAACGACGAAAATTAGTGCTCCCTCCAGCCACAAATGTATGAATCTTGTGTTTTATTTGTATCCAACTGCACCCGACATCTTTCTTGATTCCGGTCATGGCCATCCTTTCCCTAACTCTCTTCACATCTTCCCACATTCCTGCATTTGCATATATATTTGAAAGCATCACATAATTTCCAGGATTGTTAGGTTCAATCTCAAATAGTCGCTTAGCAACTATTTCAGCTAGAGGAACATTTCCATGAAGTCGACACGAGTTAAGCAATGACCCCCAAATGCTGCCACTTGGTCTCATTGGAATGTTCTCTGCCACATTTAATGCCTCCTCAAGTTTCCCTGACCTACCCAATATGTCCACCAGACAAGCATAATGCTCTAAAGATGGTTGCTCCCCATAATCCTCCATCGCATTAAACAGTCTTTGTCCCTGACTGGTGAGCCCTGAATGGCTACAACCCGAAAGCAAGGCAACGAAAGTAATCCCATCTGGTTTGATGGAAGACCTTATCATTTCATCAAATAAAGCCCAGGCTTCATTTATTTGACCATTGATTGAGTATCCAGCCAGCATTGTATTCCATGATGTCAAATCCCTGTTGTGCATTCTGTCAAACACCTTTTTACAATAACCAATTTCCCCGCTTTTGGCATACATATCCATCAATGAGTTTAGCAAAGGCACATCAGCATTCTTCCTAGACTTCACAATCTGCCCATGTATCTCCTTCCCACTATGAAGTGCAGTAAGCTGAGCACACACGGGCAAAGCAGTTGTAAGGGTAACCCAACTGAACCCCATTCCTTCTCCCTGCATAACTCTAAAAGCACCAAGCGTCTCTGATGGTCTATCTTGTCCAGCTAAACCAGCAATTAAAGTGTTCCAAGACACCACATTTCGTTGAGGCATTACCTCAAACACCTTTAAGACCTCATCTAAGCACCCAGTTTCCACATAAAACCCCAAAAGCGCGTTATTCACCACTTGATCTGCTTCTCCAACATCATGCTTCACAATTTGGGCATGGATTGCTCTCCCAAACAGTGCATTGCCCGAATCAGAACTCGCCTTGAGGGCCATTGAAAACGCGAAATTCCCTGGCTTCGTGCACTGTGACAACATGTCACAGTAAAGAAGCAAAGCTTCATGGGAAAACCCGTTTCTCGAATACCCAATAGCCAAAGCTACCCACACAGGTTCTGGTGGGCTCTCGTAGCCAATTCGGAACACATGGTGAGCCTCATCGACTCTGCCGCAAACGGAGTACAGAGTGATGAGCTTGCTCTTCAACGTGGGGCTGTCCAAGACTCTGTTTTGAGAATGAAGTAAGTGCAAGTGGAGTTTTCGGCCATGTTCCAAGGACCTTCTGGAGATGCAAGCATGGAGGAAGAGCGAGATACCTTCTTCTTCTGCTTCTTTTTCAATGGGTGTGGGCTTTGATGATTTGATTAGGCGAAGAGCTTCATCTAAATTGCCCCATTTGCAAAGAGATTTTAGGGTTGAATTGAATGGTGTTGTTCTGTGTTTATGGGTATTTGTGGTTCTAGGAGTGAAGGTAGCTGTTATCTTTGATTTGACAGTTATGGTGGTTGGTAGAGAGATGGGAAGGAGCATGATGAAAACAGACACTGAGGAGGAATGGTTTGTTTTTCAAGATTAGTTCTGAAACTCCGACGAAGGGGTCAAATCTGCAGAAAAATAATAGTAATCATATAACCTCAAACAAACCCAAGCCACAGAATCATATAACCTCAAACAAAAGGAATCCCAAAATGAAATTACTCATTCATCATATCACATTATCTATGACCGAATGAATTCAACGTCTTCCAAAATAACAATCGTGATCAAGTTCCTGCTGTGCATTCAATCATCCAACCAAAATCTATATACCTATTTCAATAATTAATTCAACAAATTCAACTTCATTATCTCAACAACAATAACCTCCGCAAGACCATAAACTCCACCTTCGTGAAGCCAAATAATCCTCTGCACAATCTTCATCATCAAATTAAAAGAAAAACACATTGGAATAATCCCAAAAAACTAAACCAATCATAACACCAAGCCACTCATATAACAGCTCCACCCCTGTTTTTCATGCAAACAGAACTTCTTTAAAAAACAAATCATGCATATCAAATGATACCAAATAGAGAACTCCAGAAAAAGCCAATAGCTCACTCAACCATAAGCATGATATTAGCAAAACCAAAAGCAATAATAGACAAACCAAATAATCTTCATGTGGCCATCATATGCTTCAAAACGAATGAATAAACTCATCAATTACATCAAATACACAATCCATGACCTCCAGAACTTAATTCCAAACATTCGAAACCTTCTTCCCCTTATTAGAAACAATTTTAATCATCAACATTCACATATAAGTACCTAAACCCCTCAACCAAAAATTTCCTGTTCAACATTAATCAATATCATCATCCTTACTTAAAGTTGAAAGCCTGTTATAATAATCCAACAATCCCAAAACTCTGCCAGGCATCAATACAAGTTGAACTCAAACAAGAAACAAATAGAAGCATCCAAAATATCAATGGAATCTCGTATAAACATTACAACCTGGTACTCCAACACTAACTCCATACAGAATCAACTTAAAATCAAAATCATACACACACATTCCACAATTTATAAAGAACAGCAGCTCGATTGCTAATTCGTAGCCAAACAACAATTTCAATTTAACCCAGATTAATAAAACAGAGAAAAAAGAGCAAGGATTAGACACCTCAGTAGCGCTTGAATCCTTTCTCTTCTTCTTCTCCTCTTTACTTCTCCTTCTTACGCTTTCTCTTCCACCTTTTTCCTTTAATCCTCTCTTTCTTTCTCCCGTGGTGTGCCTGAAATAAACAATCCATGAACTTTGTTTCTCAAACTCATCTTTGTTTCATCTATTTCTTATTTGAAGCATCTTCGAGGAACATTATCTTTGGACATCATTCATTTCAAATTTATGTGGTAAGTATATGTCTTGAATAGACATGTGTGAAACATCCGATTTTGTGTGGATAAATAAAATGTATTTTTAAAAATAAAAAATATATAATAAATAGGAAATTAACAATAAAGTTTGTAAGATGAGAGTGAAAAAATTAAAATTAAATTAATTAATTAATTGGTTAAGTTAATTAGGATTAAATTAATTCACTCACTGCACAAACTTTATTTCACCCTTTTTTCTCTCACCAAACACACACGTCACACACTAATCTAACCTGATTAAAACACACTAATCTGAACTAATTAAAACACACTTCACGCACACACCACTAACCAATTCACACTCCACTCACAGATTCACTCAATTTTCTCACACACCTCACCCTAATTAACTCACGCACACACCACTCAGTATTTTCATTTTTCACTCAATCCTCTCACATAACCCTTACACTCCACTCACGCGGCACACACAGGAGGTTTTTCCTTCTCTTTCCCAAACCCTCACTGACACACACACGATTCTAATTACTCTCTCACGTTTCACTCACGGGGGCACACACTAATTCATTCACGCACTCACTCAGGGGGAGGGGACACAGTATACAGGTTTGAGAGAGGAAACCCATAAGGGGGAACAGAAAAAGCACTACACTTCACCGAATAGGACCCAACAGTGAGAACGATTACGCACCCTCTGCCTCAGCCGTTCATCCCCGACGAGATTCACTCAACAGCAGTGTCTACATCCGAAGCTCTATAGCTGCAGCCCAAGGTATCTATGCCTCTATCCCTTCTCTTTCGTTCACGAAAAACCTAAGCTATAAACAGCCATTGGCCACTGGTTGCTCCTCTTTGTCTCTGTTTTATTGATTTCTGGCTATGGTCTGAATATTAATTGGATTATTTTTGGGTCAACAGTTGTTAAAGCCAAATTGATGAGGCTGCTGAGTAGCTATGAGTTGGTATTCGAGTTGCTATCATTGGCAATCTGTGGAATCTATGTGTGCACTTTTAAGTCGATTTTGTTGGTGTTTTTTTGATTCGTGACTGGGTTCATATTTTTTGATTGTTTCGGGTGGGAATCATTGGATTATAATGTATCTAAATTTGTATTTGGATATAGGGGCTAGAGTCCGCACTGTGTGGGTTACATGGGTGAGGGAGGAAATGGCCATGAAAAAAGAGAATGACTCGCATTGGTATAGATTTAATTCCATAATTGATTTGTTTGGAACAAGAAATGTCATCATCTGGCTAGGACAACCTGATATATAACATTGCACAGAATAGAATAGCAAAGACAACTATATCAATAAAAAAAAATGTTGGGTTCATTTTATTTGAGTTGCTGGTTGCTATTCCACCCTTCAGAGCAGAGCATCCTCAGGTTTATATCTTCTTCTTTGTATGATGGATTTTTTAGATGGTTTTTAAGTTTCTTTTTCATGTCAGTTTTGCCTCTATATGATTGAGTTCTCTCTTATTGATCGGTATAAAAAAAATTTCTTGTAGTGCCCAATAAAAAAACGTTTTAAAACTTGAAACACCGTCTTAGTGGCGTTGCTGGCAGAGGAGAGAGAGAGAGAGAGAGAGAGAGAGAGAGAGAGAGAGAGAGAGAGAGAGAGAGAATAATGGAAGAAACAAAGAGAAAGGGAGAAGATTATGCAACATGAAACCATTGATTATTATGTAATGATAATACATAGATGAATAGTTGAAGAAAAGGGTGTTCTTGATTTTCCCCTTTTTGTGTTTTTGATTGGTGAAGTGAGGAGGAGACTATGCAAATTAGGACCGAGTCGATACAAATCAAGATGACGGAGTTGGAGTCAGAATCAGACTCTGAAGCTGCTGCTATATGGAATGAAATTGAGGCTTCAGAGAGGTAATGGAATAAGTGAATCAATTGTAGAACTACCCAAAACCAGAATCTGTGTGATGATTGTGTTTTTTCCGATGCAGCTTCCTTGTCTGTTCTATGTACCAAGAAGCTGCATCAGCTGCATCCTCTATTTTGGAACGCTTGCGTCATGCCTCCCTTGCAACTCCAGATATGCTAGAATCCACTGCCATGGTGCTACTCCAGGCACTTATCCACCTTCCCAGGTTTTTCTTACATTCTCATCTCTATCTTCTCCACAGTTCATTCTAAAATTGAATCATCGTTGCTTTGCTGCAGGAATCAACACATTCTCGATCAACTTAGACTGCATTTCATTTCAGTCAAAGCTATTCCTCCCCGTGTTCTTCTTACTGGGTAGGTATGCTTGTTTTCTTTAACATCTTCTGGTTAATAACAATTTCACGTGCCTTACGAGTTGGCTTCAGCTTAATTCATGTTCAGCGTCAATCAATTTGATTCTCACCTTGTCCATTTAGGCATTGCAAAGTTTAATACTCCCTATCACTGTGGATTGAACAGGTTTCCAAACACACCCTATGTCATGTATGATTGCCATTTTTTATTTTTATTCTTGATGTGAACATTTCATCCCTAACACCTGAATACCCGAGATAGCTTATTCGTTCCGGATCATGATTCTGCAGGACACTTGTCCTTTCTATATAGTGTTTGACAATAGGGTTGTACTGTTTTTATTTTTTCCATATAGATATGTCTACAAACAAGGTATTAGTGAAAGACCATGTGTAAGGAGAGTGATACTACCTCTTTTTATTATTTTTGGTTCAGAGCTTGTTTTCAAATTGCACAAGGTTCTGGGCTTGGTGTTCAAGAATTTGTGGAGGATTTCCTCAATGGATGGAGTCTTGAAGATGCAAGATATTGTGCAGTCATTAAAGAGACAAATGTAGAGGATGGAAGTATAGAAGAAAGACACATAATTCTTGAAATTAATGAATATGTGGAAGTTGTCGAGCTTTATTCCGTCACACTTCTTGCAACAGTTAGAAAAGATGTAGATCTTGCAATCTCCTGGGTTGAGAATTCTTCATTGCCTGAGGAAAATCGGCAGGTATGAATGTTCTCCACAAATCAAGTTTTCATATTAGTGGTTTTGTAATCAGGCATTTGAATTAGAAATTAGAAATGAGAAACAAAGTTATGGTGTAATTTTGATTAATTGAAATAAAGCAGTTCACTGCATTCTCTTTTGTCTTTATTGGTGGAAGGAATTAGATGTATTTTTTTATCGGTACATTAAATTTATTAGTCTGAGCTGACATTTGAAAAAATTACTTGGCGAGCTTCTTTTTTTTATAAATACTGTTGTTTATTTTGCTGTCTGCAGTGGTTATTTCATTGGTAAACTTTATCTCTAGCTTTAATAACTACTCTAAATATTACAACCATTCTCTTAATGCAATAGCTTATATGTTAGTAGTCCTCTTTATTTATTTAAGCATCAGACTCATACAAAATCAGAGGTAAATACAAGTATGCCATCTAAAGCAGCCCTCTCATTTTCACACTGGAAAAGTCCATTTAAAAGAATTATTTCAAAAACTCCTCCCAAATCAATAGAGGGCTTATTTATAGCCTATACAATAACTGATTTAACTTAGTTTCCCACACTAAAATTATAACTTGACCTTTTTTCTCCTTCTATATTAAACCTGCAGAGTTTATAATACTCCCTAAATTTATTCCTGACATAATCACTCTATTTGGTCCTTTATTGTAAATTAAAAGTAATAAACTTTTCTCGTCTTTTTGTAAGTATTGGCTTGTTTGCTCTTAGGCAGTGTGCTTCCCTCAGATTTGCTAACTATTTCTATGACATTATATTTTTTAGGGACTTCTGAGAAGGTTACGTTCCATGCATTCTCCTGAAAGTACTATTCTGTCACAACCTTTTCCTCAGTCACCTACAAATAGAAATGAAGATTTTTCTTTGAAAGAACGAAATATGTCCGAAGGATTACCTCAATCCTTCAAAACCAAACATCTCAACAATGAAAAGGATAGGTCCAAGAATGCTCTTATAAAATTGTCTAAACAAATAGAAACATGTTTCTGTTGCTTCCGTGGTATCCATTTGAAGATTGGCTCTACTAAGTTTGTCATAACTAGTGGGAAGATCATGCTTGGTTGTTTACTAGTGTTCATCTACTATGTTTTCAGAAAGAAGCAAGCCACCATAAAAAGGTACTCAATTAAATTTTTAGCTTCGTGGTAGAATGTATCTCTAATATCTGTTTTCTGCATCCTCTCATCTTAGAGGATACAATCACCATTTCATATCAAAATCATCTTTAGTTTTATATTAATCATATTTGTTCTTACCTGTTTAGTTGCTATAATTCATCTTGGGCAAAATATCACCTCTTTAGGACCTTTATTATTCTGATTTGTATAGTTGTATTTCTTTGTTTCCTTGTTTAATTTATTACCTCAAGCAATTTAATAGATTCCTGATTCAAAAGAGAGCTACATCCTGTCTTCCCTTTATGGGGCCCTAGCTCCAAACATCAAATCAAATTTTCCCCAGTTAATTTTGTGTGGAGCCGAAATTGGGAGAAGATCTGAAGCACTGATTGGTCATTTGAGAGTAACCAAGAAATAGATAGAATATGTTGAAAGGGTTTAGATTTTAGCTTTGCTGTGGAGATAGCAGAGAATCATGCTACCTTTGAAAAGTTCCTAAGAAAAACCAGAAGATGGTCCTAACAAAATTCCCATAACTTTTCTGCCCCTGACAACTTTTTAGAATTTAGGACAAGAGAATAAGAATTAATAACAATTTTCCGTGATGATAAGAAGCTTAGAATCACATAGTAATAGATGACAACTTGCTTAATGGATGACAGATTCCTAAATATGTTTCTTCTCATTCCTCCCAGTGTTCCAAACCTGTCAACTACTCCCATATTATAATGTTAAAACTTGAAAAGGAGTGTTTTAGACCATACCTAGAACTGATGGACATCAAGATTTTGAGCAGGCAGCTTGAGTTATGTTTTTTGACTTGAAAAACTTGTGATTCCTAGTATTATTAGTTACAGAATTTGTAGGATATTTCGTAACCTTCTCTCAAGAACCATGTTATTCAATGGATTGACCTATATTTCGTGTGAGGTTTTCAGTCTCTTGTAATTTCTCTTTTAACCATCTAAGGCTGAGATTTTCCAATATAGTATCTACGTTCTTATGGAATCTGTTATAATAATGAGTAAAATCCATTTCTCTTTCTGCTGTGTCATGGTGAAGACCATTTTATTTATTTTGGGGTTGAGGCACCCTTGGTTAACAAGCAAGTGTATTATACTGAATACTAAATTAATAATTTGCATTGTTTACTGTAGCCAAACTCATTGAATGGATTTATAAAGGTTATAGCAAGTTCTGCAATATATATTTGCTCGCTCTTTGTGCTTCATAGGGATTACATGGTTCTGAATGACTGAGACTATTCGTGATTTAGGATTTTAAGAAGACAAGCTATCTCCGTAAAGAGGGCTTTGGTAGATTTGTGGCAGCTTGCGTTTTCGTACCAAGTAAATCCTCTGGCAGCTGTTCAACCGCCATCTGCTGCAACACGTCAAGGTCAGTGAGGCCATGATGAAATTCTTGACCGAGCATTTCCATAATCAGAAGCTTGTCATGACACAACTGATCCTCAACCAAAGTTTCAGTATGCTAATCAATTGCACCTTTGGATAACAATATATGTAACAATGTAGCACCACTCATCCTTCTATCAGTACAAACTTTCTTAATTTATCATTCTGTAGCTATATATTATGTCAGAAAAAAGTGAAGTATTGTATAATTGCATTATATGTCAGGAAGTGTTGCCATAATTTGTCCTTAAACTCTACATTTTTGCCGTGGCCAACTGGTTATTGTTTTAACACTATTTTTCTATCCATAGAAAAGTGGACAAAATTACAGAACCCGGTTAAAAGTAATAATTTACCAAATAAATGTACTGGTGAAAATTTTTCCAAAGGGCAATTTGGATGCAGACTTGACTGTTAAGCCTGCACCAGGAAATTATAGCATTTGAGTTGGTATATTTAAACTATATGTGCAGACGTGATTGCTAAGCCAGTCAAAGAGACGCTATTGAATTTAAAAGTGTAGAGGTTGCAATGGTTGTATAACTTCTTATTTTCTAAGGAAATGTAACTTCAATTTGATACAATGTATCGTAAAGTATTTGATTCGTTATTTACAAGGCAGAATGTGAACTGGTGAAATGTATGACAACAATTAATATATGGAAATTAATTAATAAGATTAGCTACTTTAGTTATTTGATGGACATTGATTAAAATAAGATGCTGGTTCAATCTCATAATGTTGATATGACAACACAATGTGTGTGTGATATGGCCAATTTTTCAAGTTTAAGATCAAATATATGTAAAGATAAAAATGTTTAGAATTTATCCTATTCATAACAACAAACACCTTAATCTTCATCATATTGTGTAAATAATTACAATACATATGTATACCAAATAATAAATAGTAAAAATAGAAAGGCTATATTTTGAAAGATAAATTTTACTTAAATAGATTAATTATTTAATATTACTTAAATTTTGAGGCTCTCTCTGTCTGCTCAAACATACCAGCCTTTTAAATTGTTTGTTTTTGTCAAACCTATGACCGGTTGGTAGAGACAAATTGGCCCTACACATCTACAATTGCAAAATTTAGATGTATTTTGTTACGATAATACCCAACAAAATATGATTTTATATCACTGATATAATAAGTTTTGTGAAATTTATTTGTAAAATCAATTTGTATAACTTTTGCGCAACCTAAAAAGAGATAAAATAAAGATAAGATGAATTATGTAAATCTAATATATAACTAAATAATGTTATGAATTTATGTGAATACTGCACATTCTAAGTAACTTTCACACATTAAATCCTGCTAGTTGACAACAAATGGAAAAACAAAAAATTATATACAAAGAGTTCCTAGGTTATGTAATTAATAAATTAAGACGGGTTCCAATTATACGATTTTCGAACAAAATAAATTCAGTTCCTATCTATGACATATAAAATATGAGTTTATATTTTTGTTAGAAAATTAAGGTAAATTATATTTAATTGGAATTAAAAAAGAATTTATTATACACTTTTAGCTAATTATAAAGTGATGAATTTTAGTTTTAATTGAATTTAAAAAAAGGTATGACATAATGTCCAATAAGTAATTTGAATACTTTAATTTAAATCGAAAGACACTTTATATCATCTCCTATTCCAAGTAGTACTTAGAGTGCAAGATAAGAAACAGAGAAGAAACAGGCAAAGTACAAGATTTTATTAGTGTAGACTATGAATAAGGAAAATTCCAACACAAACTTCATTATTTTGTGTTCTTCATTTCAATATTCAGTGTCGTCATGACTTTTGGAAACAAAGAAGCTGGCCAACATAGCACACAAATAGGATTCAGTTTTGACTTTTTGGGTAATTTCATTTATTTTCGTAATAAAAATTATTTGTTGACAAATTTGTTTTTTCGAAAAATTTGATAAAATTTTTTAAAATAAAATTAAATAGATTATTTTTTTATGTTTTATCAAAATAAAATAACAGTAATATATTTTTTATCTAAAAAAGTTATTTGTGAAATTTTGTTTGTCAAAATATAGTTATCCATTTTTATAAAGCTGTTCAGACCACTGTTTCTACTCCACACTTAACCCTACAATATACATACCAACTTCATCTTCACCTATCTCCATCGCCTCTTCCCATATACACACATAATCATCTTCTCATTTCATTTTTAATTTTAGTTTTGCTCTTATTTGCAAAGTTGTCATATTATTTCTCCATAAAACTGTATACTTTTACTATTTTTATTAAAAGCATTGCAAAGAAATAAAAATAAGATGTTTTTTTTATATATATAACAAGGCTATTCATATATAAGGATATGTCTGATATAATAACCATATATTGGTACGAATCCAGAGGATATGATCCATTGATAGTTAGAGACCAGTTCTTTTTTAAGAAAAAAAAATTTACTGAAATGGAATTTGTGATTCTATATGAATTCGTACAAAGAGTTCGGTATGTTTAAGTATGATTTCAGTGTCTGAAGTATATTTCAGTTCTCAAACCTTAAAAATAAATAGAAATAATCATTTTAATCTAATAATAATTTTTTTTTGGATTTCCTTTAAATAAGAAAATAAAACAAACTTAAGGGGCACTGCATTCGGTTTCCTGTCTCATACCATGACCCACATCTTTCTCCAGCAATACAAAAAACACTAATTTTTCGGTCAAATACATCTTTTATTTTCATTTTCGAATAAATGTACATATAAATTTAATAATTTATCCAACAACAATAATAATAATTAATGAATTAGTTAGCATGAATTATGATTTAGTATTGGATGGTTTAGAACCGTCGGATATATTGCTAATTTATTTATTGGATAAAATTTTGTATTTCGATGCAACTTGCGAGAAGGTACACAAATATTAATTTTTATTTACATAAAAAAAGATTTTGGAAAGAAAATATAACATATTTTAAATTGATGAGTTGGATATCTATCTATAAAGAGAGGTTAATGAATGAGTTAGATGATCTTTCATGAAAGAGTCATAGGGTGATACATTTTTTAATATATATATATTCTTTATAAATAATAAATGGACCAATGAGTTATTTTTGGCTTATTAATTATAAATGAAGGGATATGATTGGTCAAGGATGGTGATTCATTGGCCCTCCCATCGCCAAACACAAACCCTAATCCTTTTGCATGTCTTTTTACAAAACTACTTTTCTTCAAATAAAAGATTCTCCATTTTGTCAGGGCTTTGAGGCCCAACAAATGTTGCATTGCTTGTTATATATTCTTTTTTTTTATTATTATTTAACTAGTTATTGGATTGCACTGGTGAGTGGATTGACATAGATCATTATGTCTCATGGACTAAATGCAATAAGTAAAAAATGAAAAAAAAAACATTGGCTGAATAAATACCAAATAAAAAGATAAAACATTTTTGTTCATTATTTGGGTAAGTCAAAATGGGTTAAATGAATTTTATAAAACTATTTATATTAATTAGAATTTTTTTATTTTTATTTTTGTTAAATAACTGTTTTCTTAGTGTAAAGTTATTTGGTTAAATTTCTAAAAAATGAACATACACAACAAACCATTTTCCTTCAATGTCGACATGAAAATATTAGGGGAGATTATATATATATATATATATATATATATATATATATTATATATATATATATATATATATATATATATATATTAAAACTATATTAATATTTTTGTTTACTGTCTTTGTTGTTTATTTCTTTTTCAAAATTTGATGAAGGAAAGTTGAAGCTTTACACTATGTAATTTTTAAAACAAAAAGGAAATAATGGGCGAGAAATTATGTAATTAGGAAAAGAAAAAAAATGATAAAATAGAGATTGTTGGAACAAAAATAAATAAATAAGTGAAAATTAAATTTTTATGTTATTTGATTTGAAAAAGAAAGATACAATATTATTATTTTTAATTTATATAAGCTAATAATATTAATTTATTAAGAAACTCCTTAATTTTGTTCCTACAATTATTTTTTCTGAATAAATATTTATGGAGAAGTTCTACCATCATCTCTGCAAGAGTTAGGTACCACAAAATTAATTGATTGGGTAGGTGAACTGTTATACGATAGATTTAAGAGAATGATTTGGCTTTATACAAGATAAAGATAATCTTGCTCATGCATATCGAACGTGATTTCACCCTTCTTTTTTTGCATTTGAGTGATCTTTTTCTTTCTTTTTTTCACAGATCCTACATAGTTCTACTCTCGTAAAATTTGCTTATATGTGTATCAGAATGAAAAAAAGAATCCATATACTTAGATTTTCTATCATCACTTCTTATTCCAGTTCTATCATTACCATTAATTCTAAGAGGCAGACACCAACAGAACCATGTCATTTTCATCTGAAATCAGGTCCACATAATGGCAACAATTTTCAATGTATCCATCTTCTTCACATAATACTTAGTAATTATTATGATCTAGTTAATGGATTTGCAACTTTGTTGCAACTATGGTCTGGCACCACCATAATGCCAAACGCTAAATTTTCATTCTACACATTACATGATGAAAATTATTGAAATTTTACGTGCACAAAATATAAAGATAATTTCATAATATATAAGTAGTCATAAATTTCACCTCCTAAACTAATTCTGTAATTAAATTAAGTTTAAAATTCACTTTTGATCGGAAAAAAAAGATTGCCCTAGAAGTCCTATGTAAAGTAGTACTTCTAAGGCTATAAAACAGAATCATTAGGTTCACAAAAGACTACAAGAGTAGTGCCAAAATTAGAGAAAGAGAAGGCAGAGACATGATCAAAGAAAGGGCTATGGCAGCACGCATTATAACAATATATGATAATTTGCAAAATAAAGTCAATGCAGAGGCTTTGTTACCAAGTCATGATCTGCTTCACTAATTCGTTTGGACCCTGTGTTCTTACTTTTCTTCTTAAATAATTAAATGGGTTGTTGTTTAGTGTAAACTTTGCTTACTCATGGATATAATGGCAATTATTTGATTTGATGGGTTCCATTAGATTAAGTTTATATGAAAACAATGTGACATGTATATGCATAATTGAATGGATGAGAGTATATATTAAGAATTTTCCTTTTCCACTTTATAAAAGTACATGCAGTGTCTTTAGTGCATAAGTTCTGGAAGACACTTACTGTGATGTTTCTTATCACTTCTAGTTGAGATAAGCTTAATCCAAAGCTAAGTCCAGAAAATAAAATGTTGAAGGAAGAAAAATTGAAAACCTTACCCGATGCAGAAGAATTTAAGCATGAATTCTAATAAATAGATGAATTACAAAGTGTTAAATACGCATATGGTATGAAATCTGATAGATGCCAGAATTTTTTATTACGTGTAAAGAGCATTTAATAACTTTAGCTTCAGATTACAAAAGTCAAAAGTCCAAGATATTTATCTGTTGCTGATAGAAAAACCAAAGTCCAAGATAAATATCTGAAATAAATGCTTTTACTGTGTTTTAGTTGTTTTCGAAATCCTTGAAATTTCATATTTACTAACATCTCACAAATATCATTCTAATCACTGTAAAGATATTAGAGGCACTAAAACCTCAAAAAAGAAAAAAAAAACGTTATTTAAGACCCTTCAATAGCTAGTAAATTTCAATACTTTCTAGATACAAAACTATTAATAAGGAAATATTAAAGTAAGAGCATGCATGGTTAATTATTATTTTTTTTTACAAATATACCATAAATATTTTTTTTTCATAAATTAAAATTAATTAATGCTTAATAAATTGATTGATTTTAAGATGTTTGTTTTTTCACCTCATAAATTCTTAAAAGATAAAATTGCTCAAAACTAGTCTTACAAATCCATGAACCAAAAGAATTTAGGAAGTATAGAGATTTAATGTTAATTAGAATTTGAGAAGTCCACACCTTCACCCCTAATCCCTTATAACAGTAAGCCAATATTTTTAGAACAGGGTTTTTCATTTAATTGGTGAAGGTGACAGTTTAAGGTTGATAATCTAACTATGGTTAAACTTTGATCTCACAACTATAGGTTAGACACATATATATGGTTATACTTGTGAAATAAATATAGAAATAAATAAAAAATAGTAAATAAAATGTGATTAAAAAATTAGTTAAAAACTAATATTTAAATTTCCCAGTAACAAAAACTATAATATTAATAATAAATTTTATTTAAAAAAATCTTAAAATAATGCATTCAGTACTTCCTACGT
>Ga0214543_1009015_pt1 | contig 15869 bp, 3 predicted proteins | sample CNSS2metaG_FD_160094 | JGI IMG/M metagenome (GOLD analysis project Ga0214543, IMG submission 160094) | Root nodule microbial communities from cowpea collected in UCLA plant growth center, Los Angeles, California, USA - CNSS2 | ecosystem: Host-associated > Plants > Roots > Nodule | place: USA... | reverse complement strand
AATATATATATATATATATATATATATATATATATATATATATATATATATATATATATATATAAACTTTTGTGGAGTCTAACAAAGATGATTCTTGGCTCCTACATGTATCTCTATTCATAATAGATATCTTCCTCAAACACATTACCTTCAATGTATAAATCAATATATATCGATTAAAGTTTCTTTCTTTTTGTTTTTGTCTTAATGTTTTTTTCTATTCAGATGGTGGGCTAGGGATTTAAATGTTTCATCCAATTTACCTTTTACACGAGATTGGGTGGTAGAATGTTATTTTTGAGAATTGGGAATGTACTTTTTGAGCCACAATATTCTAGATGGATAACAATAAAATTAGCAACTTTAGGTACCATCGTTAATGACATCTATGATGCTTTTGGAACAATAGAAAAACTTGAGCTTTTCACCAATGCAATTGACATATTTTTCAAACTCAAAAGTACTTTCACCGATGTTTAAACTTTGTTAATGAAAAATATTAAGATATTTATTAAAATAATAAAGTTCTTGTTGAATTTAATAAATTAATATATTGTACGAAAAATTAATTAATAATATAATATTTATAAACATCTAACATTTTCTAACATTTTCTATCAGCAAGTAAATAATATATTAATAATGAAATCTAATTAAAAAAAACTTGAAAAACTAACTCTATAATTAAAATTGTACAAAGTTATTGGATTGAAAGAGATTTTAAATCATTTTAAATTATAATTAGTTTTTTTTTTATTTTAAAAAATTAAAAGCTAGTTTTAAAAGTACTAATGAAGTAAATTCTAATCTTCTTATTATCTCCTTAAATTCTCCAACTTTTTACAAAATAAACAAAAATAAGTTCTAACCTTCTCATTCAAAATAGACTCATATTCTCGTATACTTCTTTTAAAACTAAAACACAGGTATACATTAATAAGAGATTTCAAGGTACACATATTAAAAGCAGCTTGTGACGGACGAAATACTAAGATTTTGGTTTTTAGAAGGAAAGAAGAAAAAAAAATATTTGCAAAGATGTTTTTGAAATAAAAATTGAAATTTATAAAATAAAAACATTCTTTACACTTGAAAACTTATAGCTTAACAAAATATATATTTATTTAATATATAATATTGTTTTAAAGAATTATTTTGTTTACCTTCAAACAAAATTGTTTATATTGACATTTCAACCGGTCACTCAAACATAAATAAGTTATATAACAATAATAATAATTCATTATAAAAGTAATCGATCATTAAAATAATCTAAATTTTATTAGAAAAATTATGTTTAAAAAGTATTTGGCCCAATGTTGGGTTTCAGATCCTGATGGCAAGCTTAGCCCAGTGGTATTGAGACTTCGGCCTTATTGTTTGGTAATTAAATTTTAGAGTTAATTATGTTTTAATTTCTTATCTTTACGTAAATTTTAAAATTAATCTATTTTGAAATTTTGAATCAATATATTCTTTCATTTTTTGAAATAAGTGGATTTAGTTATTTTAATCAAATTTTAGTAGGTTTATTTGATGTTTTGTATATATTTCAATATTGTATTTGAGTTATTTATGCTGATTAACATATTTTTGTTTTAATGTTAAATCAAATACTATTATGAAATGCGTTTGAAATGTCAAATAAGTTTAACAAAATCTAATTAAAAGAACTAAATTCACGCGTCTCGAAAGATAAAAAACTAAATTAATCCAAAATTTCAAAACGAATTAATTTTAAAATTCACTAAAAGTGAAAGAACAAAATCATATTTAACCCTTAAATTTATGGCGATCAGAGAAATATCTCAATAGAAAAAAAAAACTAAAAAAATGATTAAAAACCTCTAAGAGATATAAGATAAATGACCTCCTAGTAATTGACCATTTATAAATTCAATTTTAAAATCAGAAAATATTTCTTAATAGTTATAACATTTTTCTTGTAAATTAAGTTAACCTTTAAGGTTTTCAATGGAACGAAACCACGAAAAAGGTTCCAATATCGCCGTGGTATGCACTCATACAATTGAACAACAACTAACCCCAAATCTATAGATCGAACCTTCTCAAAACCCTAATTCCACCGCGAAATTATTTTCCTTCAACCAGATCTCAATCCCATGGCCAATAAAGAGTTCAAAGTCCCGCCGGTGGCTTTCCCCTCCGCCGGAAATCCCGGCGGCTCGGCACCACACCTCCAGCAGCGGCGCATGCCCGCGCCGCCGTTCCAACCGAACTCCGGCATTCCATTCATGTCCTTCGACATAGGATCCGCCACGGCTTCCACCTCCTCTGGACCAATCTACACCGGCCCCTCCGTGGGCGGCGGTGGCTCCGCCAACTTCGACGATGAGGAGCCCCTTCTCGACGAGCTCGGGATCCACCCGGACCAAATCTGGAGCAAAATTAGATCTGTTCTGAACCCGTTTCGCGTCAACCACACGGTTCACAAAGACTCGGATCTATCAGGTCCAATTCTCCTCTACATGTCATTTTGCCTCTTCCAATTGCTGGCGGGAAAGATCCAATTTGGCGTGATCCTGGGCTGGATCGTTGTGTCTTCCATTTTCCTTTACTTCGTTTTCAATATGCTAGCCGGTCGAACAGGTAATCTCGACCTGCACACCTGCACCAGTGTCGTCGGTTACTGTATGTTGCCGGTGGTTATTTTCTCCGCGCTCTCGCTCTTTTTACCAGTCGACGGGGTCATTCGCCTTTCGGTCGCTGCGATTTTCGTGCTATGGGCCACGAGGGCTTCCACGGGTCTCGTCGTTTCTCTCGCAGATGGCGGGGATGAACATCGAGGATTGATTGCGTACGCGTCTTTCTTGATTTACACTCTGTTTTCGTTGCTTGTCATATTCTAGGGATGTCGATGGCACTGAGATTTTTGGATCCTGTTCCCATGGTTTTAGTTCTTCCTGCATTATGAACCTTGTAGTTTTTTGGTGCAGTCATATTATGGTATAGAAAATGGAGTTATTAGTTTGATTGAATGTCTGTGTTTGAAAAGTTTTTCCTAGGTTACATGCGTGCGTGTTGTGAAGGCATATATATAAATATATATTTAATTCATTTTTTGTTCTGATTTTGCAAGGCTATTGGTAAATCTTCTTGCAATCACGGTGTTTGTATGTGACTGAGTGGTGCTAGAACGAATGTCACAAGTTATTAGCAAAGCAAATTGTGTGCTTATCTAAATTAGAGGTGGTTGTGTTTAGGCAAATGATAAACTTAAATACAATATTATTAGTATTATTCTCCAATTAGAATTAGAGTTGGAGTTTCGCTTAAGTAATCCACGTAATAAAGGATTCTGTAATGAGGTGGCTCTCCAAATTTAACTAAAGAAAGACACTAGTACTACATCTAAGTGTTGTCCTTTAGGTAAATAGCTTAATCAAGCAGATGTTGAGCTGTTTGGTGTAAACAACTTGTACTTGTGTGTATAAATTAGTTTTTGTAAAGAGGAAATAGGTTCAAATTATTTTTCATATAGGTTGTAAGCTGTTTCACAAGTTAAAGTTGAAGAACTTATTGAAGTAAGTTGAAAAAACAGCTTATAAACATGTTATGATCTGATTTTCTAACCTTTTTCACATACTTATACAACTGCATATGTTATTATAATATAAATTTAGATAAGCTGTAAATAAACTCTTACGAGTGCATCCTAGTCAAACAGTTTGGGCTATTCAATTTACCTTCACGAGAGATTCAGTATGAATGCTTAGTGACCGTAGCTTCTAGCAATGCTGCTGGGCGGGGATTTCAACTCGGAAGTAACATGATTTTGAGTGCTGGAGTTATGACTATTTGTTTGGGAGCAAGAAGAGGCTGTTATAAATGTATACACTAGAAGGAACAAGATAGCTATTAGTTGATTGGAAGTTGAGTATAAATACGAGGGAGATATTGGACAAAGAGACAATTGTATTGTAATAGAAAACCGTATTTAGTTTTAGGGGGCATTTTCCTTGGAAGGGTGTTTCTAGGCTGTTGTGAAGTGATACCCTTTATTTAATTCTCTACTAAGACTCACCTTCTTTGGTTAATGTCACCTATGAAACATCGACTTTAACACATACAAGGCATGGTTAATATCCAAAATAGAGGATACGGGAACACATCTATATATAATCAACTCGGCAGAAACCTTAATTAAGAATTAAGATTTATATTTATATAACTCACATTCTAAAACCAAAATTATTAAGCTTTATAATTTTCATATAATGATGACTATCTCAGATGAAGTACCAAAAAAGACATCTCTTGACAAGAAGTAATTAAGTTTTATGAAAATGAGCTTGACTATAAAATGCTTTGATTCTTCCGATGTTTATCTTTTGGGCTTATCACCTATGAAACATCAACTTTGACACAGACAACAGGAGATGACTAATGTCCAAAATATAGGATTCGAGAACACCTCTATGTATACATACATATAATTAACATGACAAAAATCCTAATTAAGATTAGGAGTCATACTTATATAATTCATATTCTAAAAACATAGTTGTTAAGCTTTATAATTTTCATATAATGACGACTCTTAGATAAAATACCAAAAAGTAATATCTCTTAATAGTTACAAGAAGTAATTAAGTTCTGTGAAAATGAGCTTGACTATAAAATGCTTTGAGTCCTGCAATATTTATAATGCAAGTTGATATTTCTATGATAGAAGTGTCTTGAAAGTCTTTAGCCCCCAACAAACCAACAAATAGGTATTAGTTTCAGTCATTCTCAAAGCCATGGTAGAAATGTGTCCGTGTTATACTGAGTGTTTCGGTCTAAAAGAATAACAAGTGTCAGGCGTGTGTCAAAGACATAAAGACATGTGTAACAAGTGTCATGCCAGACACGCTGACACACTGCTCTATAGGGTATTGGTGTTTCTTAGCTTATCGCTATTTAACTGGGGTATATAGTTCTTTCCTTTGATGGTGATATTTGCTTGTTACGTTGATAGATTGTTTTGACAACATACCTTAACATTCACCATGATTATGATGGATGAAATGTACTTCATAAGTAGCATCTGGAAAAGCTGTAGAGTGTTGCCTTTATGTTGAAGGAGCTTTAAGTATGGTAATGCAGCTTGAGACTTGGATTGTCACAAATCTTTCACTATCAAAGTTTTCCATGTGCAAAGTGACCTTTAGGTTCGAATTTCATTTTGATGTTCATTTGCCAGCTTGCGAAAACATTCTGAAATCTTGTTCTCAATGTATTGTAATCCTGTAGCAAATTTGATTGTGATGTTTTCTATGAAATTTAGTAGTTTGCAGCATAGATATCACAATTTTAGCTCTTAGAATTGAGTTTAAGAACTAGTTCAATTTCATAAAGCTAACTTGTAACATGCTAGTGATATATGACCATGCTAGTGTGGAGGTGCACCACGTTGATATGGTGTAGTTGGATTGTTTGAACTTGCTGAAAAACGAAATGATGTTTTCAAGGTCCATGCATAACGGAGCATGGGTCGGAAGGATACCAGAGCCTTTAGTGCTGTTTAGCTCAACCATCTACCCCACCCCCAAGGGCTTGCACGAAGTGAGTATAGGGAAGAAGAAAATACAAATAATATATATTCAATTGTTTAATATATAATTTGTAGGGGCAAAGTAGGAGGGACAACAAAAGTTGGGGGGTGGAGAAGAAAACAATGGGGGTGCAGGAAGAAGCCCTAAGAATTGTCTACAAGTCTGCGAAACTAGTATGCGTGAACAAAATTTAAAATAAGAATTTATACAAAGTAACAATAATTTTGTTTTAATATTTCACTTTTTTGTTGCATCTCATTAGTGCATCATTGACAAGAAAATTGAATCAAACTAAGTAAACATAAAATTAAAATCTATATCAAATAAATATGTTAAAGTTAAACCATTCGTGAATAAAGAAAGTAAAATAACAAATTATCGCGTGAATTATAAGAAAACTATAGCAAGTAATCAATATTAAATACAAACAATAGAACTAAGATTCCAACATAAAGTGACAAAATAAAATAAAAGAGTTTTATTTGACTTAAAAATTAGGCTTAATTACTGTTTTAGTCATCTAATTTGTTAGCAAATTTCAAAATGGTCCTTCTATTATTCAGAGTCTCAATTTAGTTCTCAAATTTTTAAAAATGATTCAATTTAGTCCTCAAAGTTAACAGCGTCAAAATGAATAACGGAACAGTGACATGGCTGTTTTACTCTGTCTCATTTCGAATTACGTGGCCCGTTACACTGTGCTTATGTGGAAGGTGAATTGGGTTGAATGTAATTAGGGTTACTAATATTGGAATTGGGATCAAGGGTGAAAAAGATTTGTCGAGGCATTGAGTTGGTGTGAGGAATTGGGATCATCATCAATTTCGTTCTTGGGGTTATCATCTGTAATCGAAATCGTGGAGCATATTCTAGGTGAGTTGTGCTTCGAATTTTATAACTTGCGTTTTAGGGTTTTGTGGATTTTGGGTATAGGGTATAGGGTTTTGATTTAGGGAGTTTTGGATACAGCAACCTCTCCACATTGACAAATGGGAGACACACCCAACCCTTCCACCCACCACCAAAAGAAGACACACCACGAATTTCATTGTGTGAACAAGTGCAAGACTTATAGGAGTTGGCTTCGGATATGTCTCTCAACAACAAAATTTGGGGCCAAAATAATTAGAAGAATGTTGTGCAGCAACGTAGCAGAGGAGAAGAATGAATTTAGGATGCTGGGAAAAATTTAGGGTTTTATGATACCCATTTCTAAACAAACTTAAACCTTTTCAACATATGTTACGTCAATTGCTCTTGCCTCTTAAAAATGTTGACACGTATCAGTATAATTGTGTCACCTCACTACTGTTTGAATGACGTTTGTTTAAATTAAACGGAGAGTACTAAATTGAGTCACTCTTCAAAACTTGAGGACTAAATTGAGACTCCGAATAATAGAAGAATTATTTTGAAATTTGTTAACAAATTAGAGGACTAAAAGAGTAATTAAGCCTAAAAATTAAAATATGATAATTTTATTTTTGTGGGTTATGCAGATTAGTTCATCCTCCACACAGGCTACATGTAAGAGGTAGACCTAAATAGGTGAATAGACTAAATTACTGTCCGTACGCGGACCGATCCATATAACTTAGCCTAGGAGTGTCTTCCTACGTTGTAAAATTTGTAAATTCATGATATGCTCCTCATTTAAATAATATATGCTGATAGATAACATAAGTTACTTCAAAATATTCTATCCAATTAAACAAAAGTATCTTTCCTGTGAAACAAACAACAGAAAGTTTCAGATGATGATCAATGTTTAAATATTACATTGGAAATTTTACATTGATGAATAAAAAGGACTAATACGAATAATAAAATTTAAGTAATTATATTTTTAGTTTAAGACAATGCAGTCTAAACAATCTTTCACTAGTTAATATTTGTACTGGGTGATAATAGAATTTATCTTCAATTCAAAATGAGACACGATGAATTTTAAATCATATTTATTAACTTATAATTAAATACATTAAGCTTGGTCTGGATAGTATAAGATATAAACATAGAAAACAAAGCTCGAAAAACGATAAACAAAAAATAATAAAATGTGAAAAACGAAAAAATAATTTGTGCCAGACTTTAGAATATGAAGAGATTTGGAAAGAAGTAAACGTTAATAATATATGTATATTTTTAAACATAAATAATAAATAATAACAATATGAAAATTAAAAATAATATGAGATATATTTATCACCCAATCTAAACACACTATAAATAGAGATAATTTCAAGAAAATAAACAAAGAATGTAATTTTATATATATACACATATATATATATATATATATATATATATATATATATATATGTATGAATATGTATAATATTTCAATTCCGTAAATAAAAATTATATTATTCATATAAATTCATTTTTGGGTTAAATTGTTTATAAAAAAAATATAATTAAATCCAATCGAAAAATTCATGTTACAATGTCTTTAACAGTTTCAATATTGCTTTTGGTTCAATTTTATGTCTTGTATTATTTGATGAGTATAGTTTTATTTTGTTTTCCTCTTAGAATTAGCTCATGTGTAATTAAGGCATTTCTTATGGGTGTAAAAAAAAAGAAATCCATACTTGGAGATACAAGTATAAGTATATAAGTATAAGTATACATGCATAAAATTTCGTAACGCGTAAAGAATGAATACTGTGAATGAATATTTATGGGTAATGAGTACAAAAATTTTCTATACTTGTATGTTAACAGAGCGGTTACGATGATATTACGATTATAGATATCAAAGTATCCGTACTTATAGATATCTGTATCTAATATATTTAAATTTAAATTAAAAAAATTAAAAAGTCATGATTAAAACATTAATACATTGATTTTGAATATGTTATGTTTATCAATTGATTTTAAAAAATCTTAATTTTTTTATAAACTATCATTCAATATTATTTAAATTGGTTATTTGAATTTATAATTAAAATATGTTATTAAATATTTTAATTTTTTTAAATATTCATGACTATTAAAAAATACGCAGATACTTCATGAAGTAGGTAAAAAAAAATTTATCGAGGTACGAAAGACAACTGTGTTACCCATGGGTATTCACGGATAAAATCCGCAACGAGTAGAAAACGGATAATAAAAATGGATACCCGCTACCCACGGGTACATGTATTTTTGATACCTGTATTTTAACGGGGCGGATACGAGTATCATAGTATCTGTACCCGTGGATACCTGTACCCGCTAAAGTATCCTCTCTCTCTCACACACACACACATATATTAGTAAAAAACATTTTGACATAATTTTTTCTAAGTTACACATCTTGTCTTGTCTTCATTTTTCCAACTTCAAGTGTTGGTACATTGTCTTTTTTAGGTACATCCCTTGACATTCTTCTCTTTTCTTTCTTTAAAATTGGACATATACATCAAACCCTATATAGACAATGACGTTTATGGTATGCTTGTTGTCAAATGATGGAATCAAAATAAGAAGAATACTTTGCACGTGACAGTTGAGGTTTATTATTTGTTTATTTTTCAGGGATCAATCGGAGGAAGTGGACTTGTTGATCAAAACACTAATTAAAGAATTTCCATTGTGTTGAACGTTATTTTATATTTACTTTTATAATTATTTGGACTTGTATGAACTTGAGTTTATTTGAACTTTATTTAAAATTTATGATAGTGATATATTTTATTTTATTTTATTTGAATTTATGATTAAATATTTATTTTTTAAATAATTTTGTAAATAGCCGTGGGTACCCGTGGATACCTGCAGATATGAAAAAAATAGGTGGGTACCCGCATAATAGATACCCTACGGATATTGGTACAGGTACGGGACATATCTTGATCCAATGAATAGGGTACGAGAGAGCTACTACTTGTACCCTACCCACCCGTTGACATTCCTACATGCAGTTCTCCACTTGTTTCTCAAATAAATTGATTCAATGTATAAAGCTACTAATTTAGTAAGAGTAGAAGTTCAAATTCTAGAAAAATATAAAATTAGATATTTAAATAATTTGAAGAACAATTTTTTTTAAAAAAATTCAATTCAGAATTTGTTTCCTTGAAAATCAAATTTCAAATATTTTTATATTTCTTCTAAAATAAATTTTCTTAAATAAATTTCTATACCTTTTCTATTTTCAAAATTTTATGAATTTAAATTGAAATTTCTATATTTTGCTATATTTTTAAATTTCTATTTTTTTATTTTTTTCTAAATATTTAATAAATTTTAATAATTTTCTATTTTATAAATTTTAATTAAAAATTTTATATTTTGTTATATTTTTATTTTTTTATATTTTTTGAAACAAAATTTGTATATTTATATAATTTTAAATGTTGTTTTTATATTTCTTTCAAACAGAAATTTATAACTTTTCAAACAAAAAATAATAATTAAACTGCATCTAAGAAAATAAAATATACATATGGTATAATAATAATAATAATAATAATAATAATTATTATTATTATTATTTATTATTATAATAATAATAATAAAGGATAAAAACAAAACTAGAAATCTCGATATCTTTTTAGTTATAAAAAATACATTATATTTGCAATTTCTTGTGGTTTTTTACCTTTCTTTTTACTATCTAGTCTTATGTTTTTCATAGATCACCCATTTGAATCAAGAGCGTGGCACAATGATTTTTAATTATGCCGCAGATCTTGACTTAGTAAACCTGAATGCTTGAACTGCAGCATAAATACGTATGCAATACACTCCTTGACAGCAAACATACGTATATCATATATGTCTTTATTATACTGATTTCAAAGTAACATCATTTAGTCCTTCATAGATTAAGGCTTCCTTAGCTTTTCTGTCTAGATTTGGTTTTCTGATACATTTGATCATTTTAAAAAATAGTTCTACATATTAAAGTTTTGTAAGAAAGCTGTTTAATCTGCATTTAGAAGAGTACAAAATGGTTCTCAAAAACACACTACCAAACGGTAAATCATGTCACATTTTTCTTTAGCAGATGGTGGAAATTAATGGGTCTTGAAGGGTCAATCCATCAAGTTATCAAAAATCAGATGTCAAAGAGGAGGAAACCGAGAATAAGATGAAAGTTTTGGCATCTGAGTGGAGGAACAAAGAATAACACATAATTTATTAATACTTTAACGTAGTTGTGAAAGTTGTGAAATTGAAGCAGTGAGAAGGAAGAAAGAAGGAAAGGATAGAAAGAAAGGAAGAGAAACCCTAAACTAATAAAGGAAAGGAAACGACATGGAGCACCAAACCTCTTATTGGTTTATATAAGATCACCTCATAGGAGTATCCAGGAGGTAATAATAATACAACGTAGTACACTATATAATACAGAAGGTACACATTGGATGGGAAAGTAAAAACATAGCACACACACTAGTCAAACTAGAAAATGATTCACTTGGTTGAGCGAGTTATTTGAGGCACATGTGAGGAGGATTAAGAAGTTGCAGTACTGAAACTCGTTGTACTTTTGGCTTTATTCAAACTACTACTTTGGTGGTTGCAGTGGTAAATAAGAGCAAGCAGGAGCAGAAGCTATAGCTATAGGAACTATAGGTATAGGAAGCTAGCGTCTTCTTGCAGCCGTTTCCCTCTGTGCATTGAAGTAGACAGCAGCCACTGGGAGGCCAAGCTCGTTCTGTGCTGCGAAATTGCGTGTGTTGAAGTGATCCCTTGAACTAGGTGGAGTAACACACTGTCTACGCTTTTGCTTGAACAGGACAAACACAAACCTATGAATCCCAATATTAGGTTTTGGGATCTCATAGCTCACCAACTCTTTCCCTACAAAAGAAAAAAACATCATTTTTCATTTGTCAGTCTCTCTCATCATGCATCCGATCACCACACACACAGCAAGTAAGTTCCCACATTTTTCCTTCTAGATCAATCATTTACATCAACCTACCAAATGTAGCATCTGTTGTGCCTGGAATGTCTGTCACTATCCTGCAAAAAACAAAATTATTGTCTGTTAGATACCTAAGAATCGCTACTTTACCTTATATCTCCTATGCAGTTCTGTTATGTTTGTTGTTCAGTCACCGAGATTTATTCACCCTTTAAAACTGTTTTTGGTTTTAGGGTGGGTGGAGGAAAACGATGGTAGCTGCAACACCTTACAACTTTTACAGAATATATACACAAAGGTATGTATATGTATATGTATATGTATACATGTTTGTTACCTCTGTTGTTTGATGCGATGAAAGGAATGCATATGTCTTGCAAAATTTTTAAACTTGATCAAAAGACACACACATCTAACAAGAATGTCGGATGGTTATATAACCGGTTCATTACTTTCAAAATGTTTTCATTTAAGTTGTTTAGGGTGGGTGGGTTTAAGTTTAAACAAAGTTTATCTTTGTGTTAAGTATACCAGTGCAAGTGTTCTCTCAGATAAGGGTCACTAGGGCCTGGAACATCAGGGTCTGTCATGATCTGCGCCAAAAAAGGGAGACATTAGTTTAATGATTCAGTGTTTGTTTTGTAAAGGGCAAACTTTCATTAAAAGAGACATAATGCGTGAGCATGATTAAAGATATATATGACAACAAATAACAGCTGAAGCATTATTTTCCTTTTTTAAAAGCTTTAATTTGGTGTTTAAAGAAAAAGAGGAAGAAGAAGAGAGAAGGAAAAAAAATAGATACCAGTGTGAAAAAGGATCTCATATCACCACCCTCAATCTCAACCTTGGGTTTGATGTTGATAGATGAAGGGAAAAACTCATGGCCATTGTAGACTTGCTTTTTGTTATAACTCACAGTCATTTTTGTGCTTGTGGTGAAAGAGTCAAGAACCTCTCCTATGACTCTCCCCACTATAAGAGGTTCTAAAGGCATTCTTGCCATTGCAAATAAGGGTAAGAGAACAACAAAGTTTAGAGAGTGAAAACTGAAGAACACAAGAACACAACTTGATAGTCCTGCTCAGAAACCAAGTGTGAGCTCCATATTTATAATGTCTTCCAAGGTAGAGTGTTTCACCCTCCTTTAAAATATGCTGCAATTACATAATTTAGATTTAGAGGAAAAATACAAAAAGCTAAAATAAAACATGGTTATTAATAAATCAGGTGCATCCGTGCAGGTTCTGCCAACACTCTTAATATATATTAATTTGGCACATTTCATAATTGCCTTTGGGTCGACTAGGATGTTTGTGCTGAAAAATCACATTACTCATGAATGTGACAAATTATCCTTTCCCTTTTCCTCTCTCACTCACACACTCTTTCTCTCTCTCCTGTTCATAAACACAGAGATGATGGGTCCCTTCGAATAGGTTCTTAATTGATTGGCTCTACACAGATGCATGGACTTCTCACTCAAAAAAGCATTTTTCTTTATAATTCTTATATAACATCTCTTTCTTGTCTACACCGCAGTTGTAAAAAATACGAAAGAAAGAAAATTCCTGTTATTTTTTTTTTCCCTTTCCTAGGTCGATCAAGTCAGAAAAAGCATCATGTGTAATCCTGTTTGTGGGTCCTTTCCCTTGCAAGTTGATAAGTCTCTTCCCTTTTATTAAACTAAAAGCATAAAAGGGAAAAATTCTGAGAAACGCTGGCTGGCTAGGCTTCTTGAACAGCACCCACATTTTTAGCATTAGTTCCATGAATTTGCAGGAGTTTTTGGTGTATGCCTTGCGTGGAGAACCTTCCTTAATTGCATGCACACAAAATACAAATTTATGTTTGTGGGTGTGTGTGAGTGATTCTCCATTTTTTCTTCTTTCTTTGGAAGATTCTTGAGGAAGAGAGCATAATTAAAGGTGCTCCACCATAAATGCTCGAGGCTACACATGCCTATCTATATATGAGGTCTTTTCAGAATAAAACTTAACTCTCACTAAGATTCATACCAAGTTCCAACAATGGTAAAAGAGAAGGTGCACCTTCTTCTTGTGGAAACCATTTTCATCATGTTATTCAAATCCTGTTTGAATTCTTTTGCTGGGGAAATGGGTTTGATCACATATTCTAGTTTTCCACCTAAAAAATATAAACCCTAATTGCTGGTGCCATGGCTTCGTACGTATAATTAATTCAGCAGACATTGGTTTTATATTCCTCATTTTAATTTGTGATTTGAAAGAAAGTGGAATATATAGACCTCTTATTGCATAAACTAATTGCAGGTATCGTTTCACTGTGAAAACATACATTATTATTTAAATTTCATGGAGCTCGTGATTCTAACATTTGTTCCTTTGAAACCCTTTGTTGCCAGTTTTGGTTTTCAGTTGATATTCATGTTTCCAAATTTGGATAGTTTAAGTTTTCTTTCATAAAGTTTCAATAGCATTTTAATTAAAATACTAAGTTGCTCATGTTTATCTTTTAGTTACTATTTTCTTTGTTTAACTTTAGCAGAAGTTATTGTGCCGATTAAGCATGGAATATTTCTTAGTCATATTGGTATTATATACAACACGACTTTTTCAAGTAAGCATTTTATGTTTATCTGTGTATACTTTTGGTGTAAATTTTATATTAAAGATTACTACAATTAATTTTTAAATTAATCATTACATTTTTCTAACTATGTCACAGTTCATGATTGGATTTTAATGTAAAATTTGTGTACACTATCATTGTATTCCAATTAATTTTTTCATATAATAATATAGAAAATATGCATACACAAAAAATCAGGCAATTTTGAAGAAATTAAATTAATAAATCCTCCTCCCATCTCACTCACACATATCTCACGTAAATTTTGAGGAAGTTAAATTGATTATGTCATTGTGTAATTTATTTATTTTTTTAATTTTGATAATGTATAATATAATCTAAATTTGTTTTTCAATCTCGTTCACAATAAAATTACTTTCTCACGATATACATCTTGTTTGTGTGAGGACGAGATGATAAGAAATCATACCAGAAAAACAATTTTGTAATAAAATGGAAGTCATAATTTTTTTCTTTTACTTTTGGTTCAGCTTTATTATTTAAAGTGAAAAGGTCTGAAAAATCTTATTATAACTTGTTTTGATGAGTTTCCTCCCCTCTATCTTGCTGACATGAAGACAATTCTAATAATAATACAAAAATAGATTCTTATTTATATAAGAAATGAATTCTTAACTTAAAAAGATAAATTATTTTCAAAATTAACGAAAAATATAAAAATTTAGGTACAGTGTGAAAATGTTGTATGAACTTAAGAAATTTATTATTGAAATGAAAATTTGTTATAATTCTTAAATTTAAACCAACTGTTTATTTTTCACTGAAAGTAAATTAAGTGCTTATGAATCTCCATGGAAGATGTTTTGAAGAATTGCTGTAGGCAATACACTCACAAATAAGAAAAGGATAAATTATGTAGTTATTAATGAATAATTTAATGCCCAAACCCTATGACAATTTTTATTTTTAAATAAGAACATTCTCAAATTCTAATGAAACAAAGAGTTTTAGTTTTAGTAGATAGTTTAAGACTAAGGATTTATTTAAGTGAGTTGGATCACGTTTTCTTTTTAAATTTTAATTTTCTAAAATTTGGAAAATTAGTTTTCTATTTATGCTAGATATATAAGATAAATTGCTAATTTGACATGTATTTTAAAAATTATGCAATTTGTTATTATTTTAAATAAAAATATGTTGAAAATTACCATATAGCTTAGCATTAAATTCTATTAAATTCCGTCTTATTTTGAAGGCAGAATAGACCTTTTTTTAATTACTATTTTTGTTATAAGTTTTAGAATAAAACTAATTTTCTTTGGGAAACTAATTAAGCACACATTTTGTAGAAATGATGTGTTGTTGTTACTTCAATTGTTTTAGATAATTTTTTTATTGATTACAAATACTTTTGTTTTAGCTCTTTTTTTTAAAGGTAATGAAAAGTATTAATTTGTTTAATCTTTATGATAATAATTTTGTTACAATTTATTATAAATTACTAATTTACAATTTTTTATGTATGCAAAATTTAATCCATCAAAAGGCATTACTAATTGTACATAAATTAATAATCATGTTGGAAAAAAATGTTTAATAAAATTGTTAAAACTGATATTTATTCAACTTATCACGAAACTATTGTTAATCATTTTGATGATTCAACTAGACGAATTGATATTAATTAGCATAATAATTAAAACAATACACAAAATAATAAATTCATAATCTAGCCTTTTCAAATAACAAGAAGTGTCCACACCAAATTATATATATATATATATATATATATATATATATATATATATATATATATATATATATATATATATATATATATATTTTATATTATTATATTATATATATAT
>Ga0214543_1009014_pt1 | contig 15872 bp, 5 predicted proteins | sample CNSS2metaG_FD_160094 | JGI IMG/M metagenome (GOLD analysis project Ga0214543, IMG submission 160094) | Root nodule microbial communities from cowpea collected in UCLA plant growth center, Los Angeles, California, USA - CNSS2 | ecosystem: Host-associated > Plants > Roots > Nodule | place: USA... | reverse complement strand
ATATATAAAACAAATATTTATATAAATATATATATATATATATATATATATATATATATATATATATATATATATATATATATATATATATATATATATATATATTTCTACCCTTAGATTTACATTGTGTTGACTTATGATGACAACTCTTCCTTGCTTGCACACAAATTCTTCTTGAACCTTACTTTTGTTTTGGAATAAAGGTCAATTATAATTTGTCACTATTTTTTCTCCAAAACAATTGTAATTTCAGGTGGAACCCCACACGATCTTGGAGTTATTTAGATCTTCATAAATGTTTACAATAAAAAAGTATTATATGATGTAAGTTTTATGAATGATTTTACGTGTGTAGACTAATTTTATAGTTTATAGAAAAAATAAACTTCTTTTTCTTTTCTTTTAAAGTTGTTTATTCAAACATGTAGTAACTAATGAAGTTTGGGATTGTGATGATTCTTGATTTGTTGGATCATTGGTTTGAAGTGTTCTTTGAGGCTTTTCTCTGTGTTTGATTGCTGATTAGGTTATTATGTGTTCTTGGTTTGAAAAGGGAAAGTGTTAAACTTAGAAAAGAGTCCATATTGGTGCATGGCTTTTTATGTGTGATTATGAGTAGGAAACTTTAGGGAACAAAAACTGTACTTTGTGCCTCTCCATGATGCTTACTTGTGTCTGCATTTATCACAGTTTCTACCTTTCAATCAGTAATCATAGTGATAGTAGCCTCTGTGATTTATTTAATAAGCTTTCTAGTGAAAAGGTGATATATCTTATAGAAATTGCGGGTTTTGAAATAATGTTAATTTCTTGACGATCTCACTCACACATCGAAAAAAGAATATGATCATATAATAACAAAGAACTTGGGTATAAATCTTACATTACATATTTTGATTTATGAGATTGAAATTAAAAATATATTTGTTTACTAAGAATCTTCACTTCCCAATAAATAGTAATAGCAACAGTTAAGATGACTCCTATCGATATTGTTTAGTTGTTTTAAATGGTATTATATAAGTTTAATTAAATTTTTTGTCTTAAATATTTTTGGGTATTTTTAATTGAATTTCTATTAACTTTTTTTACTCTAAATTTTTATATCTTTTAATTGAGTCTTGATTATTTATTTTTGTTTTGTTAACTAGATAGTGTGATTCAGAGGTGGAACAAGGTTAGGACAGAGGGGAGTCACGACTCCCTCAACATTTTTTTTTTACTTTTTTTCTATTTTGTTTAAAAAATAATATTTATATTATTTTTTTATTTATATTAATTGATTTTTATTTTATTTTATTTTTTATATATTTTAAAAAAATAATTTATATATTATTACCTTATTTATATTAATTTAGTTTCGATTTTTTTTAATTTAAAAATCATGTTTTTTTATTATTATAATTTTTTATACTTTTTTATTTAGTTTTTCTCTTCATGCTTCCATCTCTTTCTCTCATTCTATTTGCATCTCAATTTTCACCATCATTTTCTTATTATTTTTAAAATCAAATTGCACTATGACAAAATTGAAGAGTTAATGAACATTTTGGACTGAACAATTTCTTCTTTTGAGTAAGTTTATTTTTTCCCTTCTTTTTTAAAGCAATTTGTTTTCCTCTTGTATGTGGCTTTTCTATGCTCTAGGCATATCTCTACCTGTTAGAGATCATAAAATCATGCTTTAATTGTTGATCAAAGAACTATTTTAGGCTTTGAAGTTGTGTAAGGGAAGAGCAAGATTAGGAATCTACTCTAAGGTAAGGGAAGCTAATCATTTAGTTATTAGTTTTCTTAAGATTTAATTTGGGGTATTCATAATTTTTTTTTTGTAAAAGAATTGACAAATTTATATTAGAAAAATTATGATAAAGAGTAAAAGAATTGATTCTTTTTTCAAGAGGAAGACTTGTGATGAAGATGATCATCTAAAATTGAGAAACTTCATGATAATCCAAATATTGAAGAAAACGAAAAATAAATCTCTAAGGTTCCTAAAGTTACATATAATGAATTTGAAAATACTTTAGAACGTGATCCGGAGAAGCGTCTTCAAATCTGACAATACCCACCAAATCAAATTGACGAGGTACGAAGGCTTATCTAAAATGGGGTCCATATCAAATGCATCTAGAAAATTATCTGTTGTCTGGTAAAGATGATCATCCAAAAAGATTTCAGTACACATGATTTAGCTCATTTCCTTCATGGTTAGAGTATTCTTCATTAAAAGATGCTACATTGCTTACCGTGATATCTTTTTAGTAAAAAACCAAGCGGAGGACTTGATTCAGATGTTTTCATTCTTACATGTAATTGAGTTTATTTTCATTGAATTCTAATTTGCAATAAGTTGATTGTCATTAACATGTTTTAACTTTTTGAATGTTTTTTTATAGGTTTTAAAAGTTGGAGGACCATTTTGACTAAAAGTAACTTTTATTTTTTTTATATATTATTGTTGATGATAAACTTTATGTTACTCTTTCGTATATATTATTGTTATATTGTTTGGATTATATTGTCATGAGTGCTTATTTTGAATAAAAAATGATATAAGAAATTAATTTTTTTAATTAAAAAAATAATTTATATATAACAAATATAATTTGACTCCCTAAAATTTTTGGTCAAGTTCCGCCACTGGTGTGATTGTTATTTTTTTTATCGGTAATATTAGTTGTTAATATTATGTCAGTGAAAAAAGTTGAATTCACACTCTCTTCCACATTTGCTTCAAATCCATCAAATCAATCTTATAATTTCCGAGTGTTAGTGGATGAGTTAAATAATTTGGTTGTTATCTTACTTGGTGATGTTGCTTACTTTTGTTTCCAAGTGTTAAAAAACATGAGATTGTTGTGATTAACATAAACATATATTACAGTTAATGGTCTAATTGTTTTCATTGAAAATGTGTCGAATTGAATAACAAGAAAACATCATAGTCTATGTACATTAATGACACAGGTAATGATAGCCCTTTTATCAGTGTAGGTGATTACATGAAAAGTATTAGAAAAACATAATGATCTCATTATCAACATGTTTATTTATAATAAAATAATTTATTATTTTATATTAACTACACATTGTTTTATATAAGTACAAATACAAAATAAAAAAAAAAGAGAGATATTTAATAAAAAAATTAAAAAATAATTGAAAAGAAATTAAAAAGTTTTTAAAAAACTATGAATTAACAAGTGAAATGTCTTTGGTATAGATCTAATATAAAAGGAATTGAATCAATTTTTTTTAAAAGATTGGACTTAATCGAAACAAAAAAAAAATATAGAGGACCTACTTGAACCAATACAACCAAAATTATGATCTAACGACTAATTTAACCTCACATATAAACAATATTGATTGTCATTTTATATCAACTATGTGTTGATTTGTAGCAGTTTTATATCCACTACATATTGATTTTTAATAGTCTTAGTTTAGATTTTCTCTTAGGATTTGTAGAGTTCTCATGTACTAAACATTAAAAATACATTGATTTCAAACATAAAAAACATCAAAATCAAAAATCAATATATTTTAAAGACACATCAAAAAAATCACAAAAGAAAAATCAACAAAAAAGTCCAAATACATTTGTTTTATATAACTATAAATTTTGGCATTTATTAACCTATGACGACAACTAAACTAAATTATATAGTAATATAAGTTATAACAACTACATAAGCGAATTATAGAAAAAAAATGAGAAATATTTAATTAAAAAGTATAAAAAAGTTGAATACTCAATGTATTTTTAATAAAAATTCAATTAAAAATATTTAAATTTATAAAAAAAATTGAAACTTAATTAAACCTATTATGTGTAAAAGTAAGAAAACATACCTTTCAATGTATATATACAATACTCTGTTTTCAAAGACTTAAACTTGGACTCTTTCTTTTTGTGTCTCTATTTTCTTTGGCTCTTTTAATATGGCTCCGTATCCTTACAGCAGGTCAATCACGGCAACTAAATAAGCACTTTTTACTAACGCGTTTTCTGCAGTCCAAGTCTTCTCTCAAACTTCAGAGTTTTGTTTTGGTTTTCCTCGTTTGATCCTTTCCAAGATGTTATAATCTTGTCCTTAATTTCAATGCTCTCTCCTATAATATTCAAAACCATCATGTATATAAGTGCAAAAGTTATTGCCTCTCTTTCACATCAACTTTATTGATGCTTTCTTTTCCTTATGTGAAGCAGTGTTCGTTGCATCGTAAGTTTTTGGGTGCCTTTGTTTTCTGGTTGGGGTTAAATTGCATAGCAAGATAAAAAAAAAAAAGAGAACTTTTTTAGAGAAACTAAAACCAAACTTAAAAATTTAGAGGAACCCATAACCAAATTCACTAAAAGCATACTTCTTTTTCATTGGGTGATTTTAAAAACTTATGCCATTGCACACAACACAACACTGTTGAAATTTGTCACCATTTTTGTTTCTTGTCAAATTTCCTCAGGTGCACACTCTTGGTGAAGATGGTTAAAAGTAGCCAAAGTTTCACTTTTTCTGTGACCCTCTTGTTTCTGATTATCTGTGGAAACACCCATGGAACAGACACTGACATATTCTGCTTGAAAAGCATCAAAGATTCCTTACAAGACCCTCACAAGCATCTCCAATCATGGAACTTCAGCAGCAAAACTGAAGGCTTTATCTGCAACTTCAATGGTGTTGAATGTTGGCACCCTGATGAGAACAGGGTCTTGAATCTCAAACTCTCACACATGAGTCTGAGGGGTGCTTTACCTCATGGCATTGAAAACTGCACAAGCTTAACAGGATTAGACTTTTCAGGTAACAATCTCAGTGGAAGCATTCCAGAAAACATTGCCACTCTTCTACCATTTGTGACATCTCTTGATCTATCTTCAAATCAGTTTTCTGGACCTATTCCTTTGAGTCTTGCAAATTGCACCTACATCAACACCATTAAACTTGATCAGAATCATCTCAGTGGTGAAATTCCTCAGGAACTGGCCCTTCTGCCACGCCTCAAGATTTTTACTGTTTCCAACAATTCTTTGACTGGGCCTGTTCCGAACTTTGCCGATGGTCGTGTTGTGGTCAATTATTCAAACAATGAAGGGTTGTGTGGACCTTCGTTGAAGCCTTGCCCCAACAATTGAAACTGCTCATTCAAGATAAATCCATATATTTACATGTTCACAGCTTGTTCTTCAAAAAGTTGTCAAGAAATTTCTTCAAACATACCTCTGAGTATGTGTAAGATGGAGAAATAAGAATATACAGAAATAATGTTTTGACAACTTTTTCTTTTTTTGACCTACTATCTAAACTCCTCTATAATAGAATGTTGTTTTTGTTTCATAATGTCGTTGTCTGATTTTGTACTTGCTATTAACTAAAACCTCCTTTGGTTTCTAACATTTGTGATGGTATTTTTAAATTTGTATTTCTCGTTGTTAATGAGTTTTTTTTTTTTCCTTTCCGATAATTTATTTGGTATATAAATGTGATATTAATTCGATCTGTAAGATATTAACATATCTTAAATCTACAAATTTTAAAATAATGAATTTATGAATTTATTTTTTATATAATAGTTAACTTACTTATTTTTATCTAATACCGACGCTTAGAGTAGATTTGAATTTGAAACCAATGTTTTCTTAATGATAATTATTTGTCCCACTAAATTACTAACTACACCCACTAAATTACTAAGTATTTGTTTGGGATTAGCAAGACCAAATTTAAAGTTTGTAATTCATAACAGAGAATCAAAAAAGGCATATGATATAACCATCAGTTAGATTTATGATTTAGGGTTTGGTAAAAAATAAAACAATAGAAGTATATAATCTTTGCAATAAAAATTATATGGATCTTAATTTCTTTAAAATGATTTTTTTCTGTGATGATAAATAATAGATTTGTTTTGAGACATCAGTTTAACTGATATCTGATAATATATAGTGATAATTACCATAAGTTTTATGTAAAAAAATTTCATTACAATTTAAACATTTTGTTTCACTAAATTATCCCTATTCTAATATTATTTTGAAGATCTAAATAGTTAAATTAATTAAAACAAAATAGGATAAAAGGGTTTCTTTATGGTGAAAATCAGGTAGCTACACATATGAAAAGCGATGATATCTTGATCCATATCATTAACACTTAGAAATTTTAGTGAAAATTTCTAAACCATAAACCCTAAAATTCTAGTATTATATCCAAGGATTTTTGTGACTTACTCTAATTCTTTTTAAAGTTTTTATTTTATATCTTTGAAAACAACACAGTTTCCACTCTGATCGTCTCATTCTATGCAGCTGCTCGTTTTGCCAATTCAACATCTGCATGAACTTTGCAAGCACCAAACAGAATCTTCAAACAATTGCATTAAGTTCAATGTTCATGGAGGCAATGAAATCAAACACTTCCCAACTCCAACACCTCCTAGTTCAAGCCACCAAGCATATAACCACCGATCAATGCATTTTCTATTCCAACTAACATCCCTCATAGGATCCTCATAAAAAATATGTCTCCTAGCACACTGCATCTCCACATGCTTTTGTGTATCTGCGATCATCACATTCTGTGGTACCAACTCTTTATTCGACATTTCATCAAACAGTTCTTGTGCAACACTCTCAAGTCCCTTTTTTGAGCATACTCAGCAATGAGTGCAGACCAAGCAACCAGACCCATTTATCTGAATCATAAAAGGTTTCAGTTGCATCCTTAAAGTCTTCACATTTAGCATGAAAATCCAAAAGGGTGTTCCTCACAACCACATAATAACCAAACCAAAACCTCACCCAACATGAACCACAGAACCACTTTTTACCCAAAAATTTCTTGGTGCAAATATTATCTGAATGACTTGGTTTTTATCCTCAATTCCAATATTTAAATATTTTAAATAAATTACAAATTAATCTGTTAGGATAATCATATTAGTGTTATATTACATTTTTCTGAAAGATACTTAAATGACATTAACAAAAATGGAATAGATCGAGTCATGCAATTTTTAATTTTAGTTTTTAACCAAGCAATGCTTTAAAACAACTAATTGGCATTTTCTTAATTTTTTTTTTGCAATTAAAAAATTTGTAATAAATACTTTATTTATTGAATATTTTTATGAGCTCAATTTTAATATTATCATATAAATTATTACTATATATACACTTTAATAAATTTATTTATTATCACATCATATTAATGAGTAAAACACGATCAAATAATAAATAATGTAGTAGGATATTTGTATATATCCTCCATGAATAGAAACTAAATGAAATTTCATGTATAGCTGTTGCCATCAATGTTCAAACAAAAAGTTGGCATCAATGTTACACCACTTTATTATATAAAATTTTTGACATCTTGATTGATCTTAAAGACCATAAAATATCATGGAAAATGTTTGATAGATACTTTCGACATATTAAGAACTGAAAAACATAATAGAGAAAAATAATAAATTTATCAACCAATAAATTTATGACACATTCAATTATGTATACAAAAATTTATGACACACTTTTTTACTTTTTATTATTGTCACATGTAAAACTATACGTGGAAAAATGTAAATAATATTATTAGATTAATTGCATTTTATAAATTTTATAAAGTATCTTGTTAATCAGCAGAATTCTCGGAATGCTGTTTAAAGAATTAAAAATAGAATTGTTATCAGAAATTATATTAAAACAAATTTAGAAACATAAACAAACATGTTCCTTCCTGCATCTTAATAAAAAAATTATTTTCAGTTAGAAACTTACCTTTTTAGAACTGAAATATTGAAGAATGAAAAAAAATATGTTCTTTCTTTCCTGAGATGTCTGAATTTCTTTTCTCTCTTTCCTGAGTTGTCTGAATTTCTTTTCTTTCTTTTGTCCAATAATACCCTTAATTTTCCACAATGAGGAGTTACAGCAACTGAGGGAAGCACTTTTCACAAGTCTTCGCGTTTGTATGGTCCAAGTCTTCACCTCTTTAGCTTGGAAATTGTTGGCTTTCCCTTCTTTGACCCGTTCCACTCTGTTTTTTTCTCTCTCTCCCATTCACTTCCACACTATCATCTGAAAACCTCTCAAAGGTAACTTCTTTGTTCACTTTTATGTGCAAATTTTGCTTCTTTTCATTTTCTGCTGTTTACTTAGTGTGTGTGGTTTCTTGGGCAGAGTAGAGTTTTCGGAAAGCTTCTTGGGGTTTCCTGAATTGGGTTGTCGGAAAACCCAGGTGGGTATTTGAGCACTTGTGCAAAATTTGTTTTTTCCCATTAGTATGTTGAATGAACTATTCTGGGTTTCTTCATCTGTCAATTATTCTTACTTTGCTGGAGTGTGAGTTTTGGTCTAAGACTTGTATATGTTTTTCTTTTCTTTTTTCTTTTTCTTGTTGGTATTGCTTATGTTTACTTTGGATGGCTGACTTGGTTTGTGTGCACTGCTGAAGTGTGTTCTTTTGTTTACTTTTCAATTGGTTTTCAGTAAGTGTTCTTGAGAGGGTTGTAGTGCTATGTAATTTTTATGTGGCGATGTGGCTTGGATTGGATAACAATCTAAGTGGCTTGTAGTCAGTTATACGGTGTTTTTGGTGATGCTTTTCAATCGTAATTGCTGGTTTTCCCCGAATATCTATGTTGATCTCTAGTGCAAATCTGTTATCATGTGGATTGCATTGTAAACATTCCAATTTTGATTGAAGAACAACACCGGTTTATAAAGAACTGAATCCAGGTTTCGTCCTTATTTAAAAAAAAAAAACTTATGTTAGACATCATCATGAATTTTGACATCTCTGCAAAATAACACTCAAAGTTCATCAATCATATGTTATCACATAAAAAACTACATATAAAGAAGAAAAACAAATACCTAAACATGGGGACCTAATCAAACCTATGCAAGAAAGTATACAAAAGCAAACTCCCTCCAAAGGATTAAACAAATCGATAATTAGAGAGTTGATACCTATTACGACAAAAATCCAGGTTTTGGCCTTATTTATGATTTTGTTTACTTTTTGATATTTGACTTGGTTTGTGTGAGATGCTGAACTGTGTTTTCTGCTTTTTTCAGGCTGTTCATGGAAGGGTTGTAGTGCTATGGGGTTTGTATGTTTTGCTGTTGCTTAGATTGGATAGCCATCTCGGTGAGGTGTCTGCATTACTTTCTCTTAGCTTGTGTTTAGGATCTTGGTGAAGATGGTGCTGCATAGCAGGATTTTCAGCCACCATGTTGTTAGTTTCTTGTTGCTGATTAGTTGTGGCATGACCTATGGAACTGATACAGATATCTTCTGCTTAAAAACTATCAAAGATGCCCTTGAAGACCCCAATAACTATTTGAAGTTTTCTTGGGATTTCAACAACAGAACTGAAGGGTTTATATGCAAGTTTATTGGGGTTGAGTGTTGGCACCCTGATGAGAACAAGGTCCTGAATCTCAGACTGTCCAATATGGGACTCAAGGGCCAGTTTCCTCGTACCATTCAAAATTGCTCCAGCTTAACTGGGTTAGACCTTTCAATTAACAAACTCTCTGGAACCATTCCGGGAGATATATCTACTCTTGTACCATTTGTAACCTCTCTTGACCTTTCTTCAAATGAATTTTCCGGGGCGATTCCGGTGACTCTTTCAAATTGCACCTTTCTCAATAGCCTTAAACTTGATCAGAACAGACTCACTGGTCAGATTCCTCTACAATTTGGTATTCTCTCACGGCTCAAGATCTTTTCTGTGTCCAACAATCTTTTGACGGGGCAAGTTCCAACCTTTAGCTCTCAAGTTTCAGTGAATTATGCAAATAATCAAGGCCTGTGTGGAGGTAATGGATTGGGGTCTTGCCAAGCCAAGAGTTCTAAGAGTAACATGGCTGTTATTGCTGGAGCTGCTGCAGGTGGGGTGACTCTTGCAGCATTAGGATTGGCTGTTGGAATGTTCTTCTTCGTGCGACGCGTTTCTTTCAAGAAGGAGGAGGATCCTGAAGGAAACAAATGGGCAAGAAGTCTAAAAGGAACTAAACAAATTAAGGCAAGCTAAATTGTTTGCATTGCACACAGCTATTCATTTTTCTTGTAGATACAGTTGTGTTTTTGTAGCACTAGATATATGTTTCAAATGTTTTCTGCAGGAACCATATTGTTAGAAAAAAAAATCCCTTTTCTGTTAAATTCTTTCAAGTTTCAAGTGAAATATTTTCTTAATAAACATTATATTTCCTTAACTACTTTGTTTATATTAATTAGCAAAACATGTTTTGCATACTGCAGTGCCAAACAGAGAAACATATATCTTTGTTTTTTTCTAAATCAAAATGATAAATGATACATTTGCTCCAGAAAATGTGGAATGTACTTTCTGAAAATTTGACTGTGTAAGATTTACAGAGCTCTGTTCATATGATTTACATACTGCTGAACTCTTGTGAGAATGTGCCTAAGTCTAACTATACTGAATTGGATATCAGGTTTCTATGTTTGAGAAATCAATCTCAAAAATGAAGTTGATTGATCTCATGAAGGCTACTAACAACTTCAGCAATACCAATATCATTGGTTCAGGAAGAACAGGAACTGTTTACAAAGCTGTGCTTGGTGATGGCACAACACTTATGGTTAAGAGATTACAGGAATCTCAGTACACTGAAAAGGAATTCATGTCTGAGATGGGTACACTAGGGACTGTCAAACATCGCAATCTTGTTCCTCTTTTAGGTTTTTGCATGGCCAAAAAGGAAAGGCTTTTGGTCTATAAAAACATGCCAAATGGAAATCTCCATGACCAACTCCATCCTGCAGATGGTGTGAGCACCCTTGACTGGACTACAAGACTCAAAATTGCAATTGGAGCAGCCAAAGGGTTAGCATGGCTTCATCATAGCTGCAACCCCCGAATCATCCACCGAAACATAAGCTCAAAGTGCATCTTGTTGGATGCAGATTTTGAGCCGAAAATTTCTGATTTTGGCCTTGCAAGAATGATGAACCCAATTGATACTCATCTGAGTACTTTTGTAAATGGGGAGTTTGGTGATTTGGGCTATGTTGCTCCTGAGTACACAAGAACTTTGGTTGCTACACCCAAGGGGGATGTTTATAGCTTTGGCACTGTTCTTCTTGAGTTGGTGACTGGTGAAAGACCCACCAATGTGGCTAAAGCACCCGAAACTTTCAAAGGAAATCTGGTGGAATGGATCACAGAGCTAACAAACAATGCAAAACTCCATGATGCCATTGATGAATCATTGGTCAACAAGGATGTTGACAGTGAGCTTTTCCAATTTCTGAAGATTGCATGCAACTGTGTTCTGCCAACTCCAAAGGAGAGGCCAACCATGTTTGAAGTGTATCAGTTTTTAAGAGCCATTGGTGCTAGATACAATTTCACAACTGAGGATGAGATATTGGTACCTACTGATAATGGTGATGCTGATAACATGGAGGAACTTATTGTAGCTCGGGAATGAAGTTATTGAAAGGTATAGTATTTGTCATTGGTATTATATTTTACTATGTAATTATATATCTCTTACTTTGTTGTCCTAAAATAAATGTTAGTGGTGTATGTAGGTCTGAGGATCTAGATTCAGTTGTGTGCTATTGATATTGAAAAATCAGTATAAGATCATCAATCATGGTGTAGATAAAGTTGAGTTACTTCTTTCTATCTTAATCTGATTTCTTTGTTTTTCAATGTACACTTATGTATGCGATGTGATGGAAACTAGTAGTTTCCATCACACGTATCAGTGTACATGGAATCTTTAACTTTACAACAATGATTTCTACACTTGGTGCTATGCATGCATGTTTGGTATAAGGGGTATAATCCCTTCTACCGTACCCTATGTAACATTTTTCTTTACATTTATTGAGTAAATTCATGTTGTGTGGTAAAAGAAGTTTAAGAAATGAAATTAATAATTGACAAAGGTCCTCCTTTGAAGTGTTTCATAATTATGGGGACAAAATGGTTGCTAAGAATTAAAGTATTTATGTTTTATAATGAGTCCAAATTCTCTATTAGTATTTTTATATTAGTATTTTTATATTGTTCCGAGTCTTCAAATTACATTGATATTTGTATATTAAAAAGATTTTTAATATGTTTTAAAACATAAAAATCAGTCTATCCATATATTTTTCTCTACTTGAAAACCAACATGGCATAGAGCCAATTTGGATAAACTTATCAAAAAAAGTAAAATTAATTAGTTTTTTTTGTTAAATCAACTCATGCACTTCTACTATCATGAAAAATCACTTATTTTCTTCTCTAAATATTTTTTGAGAAATTAATTCAAATTGTGTTATAAGCAAGGTGTTACAAGATGCCTAAAGTCCCATGTAAAGTTACCTAGATTTTTCTTGATGTTTTTCTTTTCATATTGAAAATATTTATTAAAGAGTGTACTTGCATTTTTATTTCCATATCAGGTAAACACGTAAAATTCTATTTACAAATAGAAAAAAATGCTTTATTTTGTGAAAAATACACACATAAATATATTATTAAAAGATGTAAAAGTAGCATATTTGGTTGTAAGTATCTTGTAAAATCTAAATGACAAAAAATATTATTATACCATCAAATTAGGCATAAAAATAATGGAAAATTTATACCTTTAGTTTGATTTTAGTTCATTAAATATGTAACTCACAAATTCAATAACTGAATCAATTGGCACCAAGTTTAATTAATTTAATTTTGGTTTGAGATGGAGTGGATTCAAATCAATCGATACCTCAACATATTTTTGAATTTTTTTAAAATATAAACAAATTAAGAAAAATATAGCATTTCTATAATCAAAATATGAACATAAAATAAAAATAAACACGTAAGTGGAACTCCTGCGCGTGTGCACCACGTGTATCAAAAGTCGACATTTCCAAACACTGAGGTTCAATGCAGGTCACAGGGATTCTAAAATATTCATTTTACGAGAATAAATCTTGTTATGAGAAGTTCTGAACAAAATGAATAATTAAATATCAGTTCCAAATTTGTATCGAAATCCTTCTCAATAAAATGATAAAATTTTAATATGTCACATTTGTGGAAGAACATTTTGGAATGATTTTGAAATCTGCATTTTCAAAATACTTTTCTTCTTTAGAATATATAACCAGACACTTTTTTCTACATTTTGAATAACACTTACTAAAAGTAATAGATTTAAAAAATGCTTTTTGGGTAACCCTAAACGAAATTTGAGAAAAAAAGAAAAGAAAACTGACCTAACACTTCATAGTATCTTCTTATATTTTTATAAGAATAAAATATTTTTTTTTTCAGTTTTGTCAATTTAATTTGAATATTTATAACAATATATAAAAATGATTCTTCTTTTTTTTCCCACATTTTAAAATACCAATTTTACCCTTTAAATATAATAATTTATTAAATTTTTAAAAATTGACCGTTATTTTTACAAGTTTTTTATAAAATCGACTATCTCTGTTTTTTCTCTTCTTCTTTATTTATCAATGGTTATTCTTTCATCTGTTCTAACATATTTTACTTTATTTTTAATAAATATATTTTTACTTTATATATTAATTTAATAATATTACAATATTATTACCTACTAATAGAAAATCACACATATTTAAAAAATAATACACACAAGCACGATACGCTAGTTTTTTTTTTAAATTAGGTTTTAATTTTAATAAATTTTGTTCAATTTGGTTCTTTTTATTTAACACAGTTTAGATAATTGACAATAATATTGATTGTCACATGTGACTTCATGATTTTTTTAGTTTTTTTTTTAATTTTTGTTAATTTTTTGTTAATTTTTTGTTAATTTTTGAAAAAATATCCATATGTCAATCTAGCAACGTGCCACATGTTAGAGTCAATGTTTTATATTCAATTTGTTCCTATCCAACTTGAGACCAAATTTACTTTTTCTATAAATGTTATAATGATGCTTTTATTAAAATTCAAAATTTATTAAATATTTGGGTTTAGGGGTTACAATTAGTTTAAAATTAGAACAAAAAATTTAATGATGAAGGCTAATATAATTGATTTAAAATTTGAAAAGGTTAAAAATTACATAATCACATGAAGTAACAATGTGATTTTTAAAAATCACATAATGATATAAAAGTTTAAAAATCACATTTGATTTGTAACCTCTTAAAATTTTAGATTAATTATAGTAGTCTTCATTCTTAACATTTTCAATCTAATTTTAAATTAATTGTAACCTTAAAAAATATTTAATAAATTTGATCTCAAATTGGAGTGGGGACAAAATTGCATCATTTAAAAATATTGGGATTAAATTGAATAAAAATAACATATGAAACTAAATTTTGAATATAAAACATTAACTCTGATAGGTGCACATTGTTGGGGTGACACTTGAGTATTTTTTGGAATAAAAAAAACTTAGGAAGGGACAAATGACAGTCATTATTTATTGACATTCATTATTTAAAAGATGTTAGAAAAATGGGTTAAATAAAACAAAATTAACGAAAATTAAAATTTGATTGAATAAAAAAAATATTAGGACTGAATCGACACAACTAAACAAAAACAGGAACCAAATATGTATTTTAACCTTTTTATTTATTAGAAAAGTTCAAACTATCAATTTACTTAATAAGATTTTGATTGGATATTTATGTTATTGCATTAGTAAAGGAAAGAAAGCGAAAAAGATTTGTGATTGTTTTAATGAATGAGAGAAAAAATGTCAAGATGAATTTGTGAAGATTTTACATTTTGAATTTCCTTCGTTTAATGACATAAAAATAAGAGTTAAGTATGTTTTAACAAATAATATAATTAATAATAATCATAATAATTTTAAATACAAAAGTTATTACTTAAATGTATTTTAACAAATCACCCTTATTTTTCTTTTCAATTTAATTTTTACCTATTTCATTTTATTTTAATATGATTTTTTGTTAATTTTAACTTTCTTAATTTTAAATAATAAGTCATATTTCAGTTTGACATAACTTACACCAATTATATTTTATTTTAAATTATCTTTGTGACCAAAAGTAAAAGAATAATTATTCAATTTAGCCATTAAAGTAACAATGATGAAGATAAGAACGTCTCTTTGATTAACCATTTTTTCTTAACTAATGCCAATGATTTCGTTTTTATGCATGTTCACATTTTATAAAAACAAAAATATTAAAATAAGTTTGTTGGATAATGATAAAAATAAAAATATTATAATTGTTACCATGTACAATTGTTTTTTATATATTTTATGTCTTAAGTGTATGTTAATTAATGTTATTAAAACTTTTTTTCTCTCTTCCTTAGTTGTTTGTTTGAATAAACTTCTTTTGGTTAAATATATGATTGATATTTTTTAATTTCATCTTTTAAGCATAATTTAACCCAAAACATACTGTCATATAATATTAGAACTTTGCTATCTAGGAAAAAAACACCTATATAAGTGAAACCATGTCAAGTTTGTCCAAACAAATCATTAATCAAGTTGTTTTTACATCTACAAATAGTTACAAAGTTTCCAAATAGTTTGGTAGATCTGTAAAACTATGTCAATACACGTTAATTTAGGTTTAAGTACACTACAAAACACCTTATACAACCAACAAAGAAGAGACAACCAACATCAATTTAAAATTTAGTTACGCCAGATTAATCGTCATATAGTGATCCGCCATATACAAAACTAGCAATTAATTTCATCTACCTATAAATTTACCTACTTTAAAATTTGAATGATCACACATCTTCATCCAAGAACAAATCACCACCATGATCAACACATTATCTTTTTCTTATATGGTATGAACTTTTTATCGTCAATTTTCTATTACTTTACCTTTTCTTTTCCATCTTATCCAATT
>Ga0214543_1009013_pt1 | contig 15873 bp, 5 predicted proteins | sample CNSS2metaG_FD_160094 | JGI IMG/M metagenome (GOLD analysis project Ga0214543, IMG submission 160094) | Root nodule microbial communities from cowpea collected in UCLA plant growth center, Los Angeles, California, USA - CNSS2 | ecosystem: Host-associated > Plants > Roots > Nodule | place: USA... | reverse complement strand
ATATATATATATATATATATATATATATAGATATATATATATATATATATATATATATATATATATGTGTGTGTGTGTGTGTGTGTGTTTTGACCTATATGAGATCCTCAATATATATAAACATATTAAGTACTGAAATAATGAGAAAATTGAATGTCTCTCGTCTTCAGAATGCACTACTATAGTCAAGTGATTTTTGATCAAATTTCTTTCTTTTATGTTTTGATCTAGCTGAGATCCTCAAAATATATATATATATATACATATATATATATATATATATATATATATTATAATAATATTTGTAAATGGTAATTCCAAATATATAAAGAATTTTTTTTTAATTCAACTTGAATCAAAGCCATTGAATTGTTTGCGTATAGTTTCATTACATCATCAAATATAGAAATCAAATTTAGAATATAAATAATTAGTCATTTAATAGATTAAAGTTGAGACCGTTTCATAAATTAAATTTGATATGCTCTTTACTCTGGGAAGAACACAATAAAACAATAAAAGATAATGAGCAAATTCAAAATATTTCTTTCCGTCATTTTATTCAGAAAGCTGATTTTATATTGGATGATTTCAACAAAAAGTGACACATGTCCTTTACAATAATAGAAAAGATTTCTAGATTACAAAAAAATCCAACTCACAAACTAGGTTAAAAATGTAAACTGGGAACTTCTAGGTTGAATGAACCTTCTAATGGACTTTGTATAATTAGTTCATTATCAGAATTTGTATATAAAATAGTTTGTATGATTAATAAAAAGTTATAATTAATTTGAAAATTAGAATAAATTTATCTTTAACATTATTTATAAATTTTTAGTTATTTATTATTATTGATTCTGATTACCCTCTATTTTTAAATTATATTTTAATTTTGGATTAATCAGCTAAAGTTTTGGTAGTTAAAAATCAATTTTGATTCTAATTCACAATTTAATTATAATTTTTTAATAATAATATAAACTTTTTTAAATATTAATAATTTTTAATTTTATTAATATAATAACTAATTATTTTTATATTTAAATTTAGTTAATATTTAGTGACTTGATATATTTAGACAACTCTATCAATCTTATTCCTGATAAATAAAAAAAATAAAAATATATATATATATATATATATATATATATATATATATATATATATATATATATATATATATTATTTTGTGTAAGAAAAGTGGTCGTACGTGACACGTGAAACATATCAAATTTACCCACATAATTCTTGACTTTCCCTTCCCTTGTTCTCTACCAACCCTACTTTTCTCAAGGTTTCTCTTGGATTTTGATGTAGGTTCAAAGTCCATACAAATGAACTATTATACAATGTATCTGGCTGTTTTAAATATTAAATTAATTATAGATTAGTATTAATTAATAATTAATATATTGTGTTTTGTTATTATTTGATAATTTGAGATATAATAATTATTATTCTATTATTAAGTATACGAATATTTAAATGAAATTATGATAAGATTGAACTAATGATAAATTGAGTCAATATATACCATTGAGGAGTGTTTGCTTGTTATAGGAATTACAAATTATCATCCATCAAACAAATTTATGAACACACAATCTCCTAATCTCTAAATAAATTTCTAGAACAAGAGTTTGACAGTAGATATAATAATTGAATTACTTTAATATTGTTCTACAAAATTCTATCATTATATCTCTGTATATTCAAACACAACCACCGAATCTGATTTTGTATTGGGCATAAAATGTGTCATTTGCCTGAACTTCATGAATCATTAGCAGCATTCTATCCATGAAAAATATGTGGTTGATTTGGTCGAACAAAATTACAACTAAAGAAAACTTACCCCATAACCATTTTGATTCCACCCAATAATCACATACAACAAAAAATCACAGCTCCTCACCTTTGCATCTGACCCACCTTGCATGTGAACATATATCTACATTCTTCCAACCTTCAATGCTATGTTTTCTTCTTCTTTTTTCTTCAAAATTGTTCAATGCAGGTTCTGAATAAGGTTTGGAAAATTTGTCACTTTCTTAAAATTAAGCAAACATAAAAGATATTATATCACACTACTAGAAAATTATGTTTCAAAAACGAAATATAAAGACCACAATATTTGTGTCTTAATCAGAGACAGAAACTTAGATAAATTTTAATACCCAGAGACAAAATGAAAAAACAAAATTGCATTTCAGAGGCGTAATACAAACACGGAAACGTGTGTTTCTATTATCTTCTGTCTTTGAATTCTAATCACTCTTATAGAAGGAATTCAGATATTAAAATAGTCTCTCTCAGTATTTTCGTGTTTTTAGAAAAAAAAAATCAATTCTAATATGTTAGAGTAGAAAATTATATTTGTCTCTATTATGTTTATTTCTTATAACAAAGTTTATATTAAAATCATTTTAACCATTTGATTATATTCAAAGTATTTAATGATTGATGTGTCCTCTCTGAGAAAGTGAAACCTCTTTAGAGAAAGAAAAAAGAATTAGAAACTGATAAAAAGATATTCCAAGCAAGATTAATTAGTGACTAGAGTTTTTACCTAAAGAGAAAAAAATTGATTAATGAATGGTGAAGTGAAGTACATATATTAACTATGGATGCTAAGCTTAACCCTAGTTGGAATAGATAGAAAGATTAATTAAATTAAATTTCTAACCAATTTGATCATTCTGAAAAAACCATCCATTCTCATAATAGTTTCAATCTGCATTCTTTCTTTATACTCTATTAGTAAATTTCATTTGCGGCGTTGATTAATGACAAATTATGTATAATGTAATTAGTTTAAAGTATAAAATTAATATATATATATATATATATATATATATATATATATATATATTTTTTTTTTTTTCTTCTCTTAAATTTTCATGTTCATTTTCCCAAAGATTTCTGGTACCTTCGTCTCTTCGTGCAGCTCCCGTAGATCTTTGCCCTTCTCTTGGCCCAGCCAACGGTGTCGTCTTCCTTTTTTATCCTCGGGCTACAGTGTAGGGTTTTGAAAGAGTGGATATTCACCACCTCGGCTTTTCTCTTATTTAGTTATTTGTTTTAAAGTTTTAACCATTATGCTCCTGTTTTCAACTTTGTCATGTCCGAGTTACAAAACTCCCTAATAGAAATGACAGAACTCGATGGTAAATAGACGTTGAGCAAGTTTCCTAATAGAACGGTGGAACATGAGAGTTTGAAACCCTAACTGAGAGTGTTTATAAATATTATGATTCTGAGCCTATGCATACTAACTTGTACTCTATTTTACTGATAAAAAATTTCTCTAACTTGCAGGTCTTGATTGCAGTGGTTTTTGATTTCATTGAGTTTCGTGTTAGTTATATGTTTTATGTTGCTTTGTTTTTAACTTTTGGTTCTTTTTTTTGGTGATTTTACTTGCTTGGTGGTCTTCGTTACCTTAGATTCCATGTCAGGCCTTTGTTATCAAGATGATTTTAGCTAGGGTTGTGCCAAAAAAAATCAGTTCAACCAGAACTGTTTTAACGTTGAATCTAACCGAACTGGTTTAAAGCTAAATTAGTACTAACAAAACTGAGTTTGTTTTAAAATTAAATACAGTACGGATTGGACTGTTTATTAAACAAATCTAATCCACAGTATCCAAATCTATGATCCTTTTATTGTCTCCTGCCATATGACACCCGCACACAACATTGTACGACCTGTGTTGAATATTTACAAATTTTATGGTTTTCTTTTTCTACTGTAGAATGGATTAATTGAAATAAATCCACATTTACTGTTCCTAAATCAAAGAATAAAAGCATGTAAAACCTCTTTACTTCTGTGCAATATTACATGACATGCACAGAATAATATCGATTTTAGCGACAAAATATGTGGGTCTAGAAATATGTTAATATCAGTAAAAAAAGAAAAAGTATTAAGGAAATGTGACAATATACAATTTAATGATCTCCAAACATGTTGAAAAGACTTGTAAGGATTTGAGGCAAAACCATTGATTAAGCAAGATGTTGTTAAGAATTAGGAGTTTGGAAGTTATACAACAAAATTTGTACTTTAACGAGGTGGTTCAACTCACAAAACACAATGGCTTACACTGTTGACGACAACATCGGAAACATTGATTAATCACACAGGTGACTTACATTGATCCTTAGCCTTCACAGTTGAAACCATGATCCATCAGAGTCATAATATATATTGCATGAGTTTTTGTTGAAAGCGTAACAAAGATCTTTGACCCCACTAATTTGTACAAGCTATGGGTCATGTTGGAAAAGGCATGATATCCCTCAATTAGTGATGTCACTTTTTGTCTTTTGCTTACAATTATTGTACATGTAATTGCATCTAAAAAGTGGTCCATGGAAGTATGATGTTTTATGTATTGTTGTTAAAAAGGGGTGGCCTTCAGGTGAGGGAGTCCCCTACCTACCAAGCCCCATTGAAAGCCATCGAAACAAGAACCCTAAGAAAAAAAAGGACAGTGATTTGTCTTTCGTTATCATCCATCTGATAAACTATCAAAACTTTGCTGGTGTTTGTCCGTAGTCGTGTTCTCATCCTTTCCTCTATAGGGTCCTTCCTAAGGGTATACATGGCCTCTGCTGCTTCTCTGTTTCCATATATTTTTCCATTTTAATTCTCCTATTTCCATGTACGGAATCAAAATGAGGTCAAAATTCATCCAAGAAGATACTTATTATATATGTATGCACCATCCCTTGAATTCAGAATGAAATATCATCCCGTCGACAAACTGAAATTAAGAACAAAAAATTATGTTGCAAAGCAATTAAGAAATGTTAGCAATGTTTAATTAATTTTTTGAAGTCTCTAGCAAATTTGACTTCCACTCAAAATGATTTTGCTCACCATTCAAAAAATCATAATTTTTGCATGTGTCTAATCATGAAAAATAAAAAAAATAGTTTAGTTAAGTTTTAATTTCCTAAAAAATTGAATATTTTCAATTGAATCTTATTAAAAAAATTGTTTATTAAGTATTTAAATATTTTACAATTAGGCTTTAGTCATTAATTGAAATTATATGATCCTTCGATTGTAGTCGTAAATAAAACACCACAAACTTAAACCATAAGAAAAATGAAGCTTTTAAATCTTTCTTATCGTTTTTTTTTAAAGGAAGGACATTATTTTATTTTATAAATTAAATATTAAAACAAGAATCAAATCAATCACATAAAGACACAAAATAATAATACTTAATAAAGATAATTAAGATTTTGGAACATTATTTATTTTGTTATATATATTTTTAGTTCCTAAATTTTCACGCGACATTCAAAGTTTCTATTCAAAATTTTGATATATCTCAACCTTAATCTTTAAAAATAATAGATATAGTCTTTTTAACCCAAATATGTTAAATTTTGTTTACTATCAAATAAGTTTTATGTTAATCTTTTAGTATTTCCACCATTTGACACTTTCTAGTTTCAATGTAGTTGGAAATGCATTGGACACACACTAGTGTAAAAGACGCATTTAAAATTGTCTAATAAACTTCACTTTCAAGAAAAACTAAACCTTGCAAAACTTTGTAGCATTTTTGAAAATATTTGTACAATTGTATCCTTCGGATCTACGACGAACTAAAGCATATTTTTCTCCTTGGGGTCAAATTTTTATAAAAGCTACTTCTCTACTACAACATTATGCCATTTGTTTCCATGTTTTCTCTTTTCTCACGATTTCTCTTCTTGTTTTCTCTTATTGCTTCCTCTCCATCATTTGGTTTCTTCATCCGTAGGTTCCTTCATTTGCAGGTTCTCATCGCTATATTTATCATTTGTTTAAGTTCAAACCATTGTTATTGGACTCGGTTCTTATTCAAGATTATGTTTCCATATTTGCATTTTCCTGTTTTGAACCCTAAAAATGATATGATAATATGTTTCATTTATTTCATTTTGTATATGTATCATAAAAGCATGAAAATATATATTGCATGTTTCTAGTTCACCTGGGAGTTACAAAATGATTTTTTTTTTCAAATATCGTAATAGACTTAAGTTAGGTTTTAAAATCGAAGCATATATATAGTTGAATAGACTTGGGTTGTTTTTCATAACCAAAGCCTATTCCTTTGTCTTTTTTTATAATTTTTCTTGGTTTGGACTTCAATTTTAGAAACATCAACTTTGTATTAAAGTTCTAGAACTAAAAAATATATTTAATCATATTTATTTTATTATTTAATTTCCTAACATTCTTCTTCATACCTATCAAATGAAATTGTAATATCACTACAACTAATGACAAATGTCAGTAACTCGATTCAATTGAAAATACTGAAATTTATAAAGAATATAAAACTTAATTTAATATTTATTTATTTTTCTCGTATGGAGACATGTAAGTATAATAACATTTCATCCTAGTGACTATCAAATTAAATGGTAGTGACTTAATTGAAAATGTTAAAATTGAGTAGTCAATAAAACAAATTTTTTTAATAAGAACTGAATTGAAAAATATTTAAATTTTTCAGAAAATTTAAACTAAATTAAGTTTATAATTAAAATTTTATTTTTTATCTTCGTATCATATAATCATAAATAAGATAATGAAATTTATAAAATTAAATTAATATCGCTTATAAAATTCTTCAATTATTTTTATAATTATAAATAATATATATATATATATATATATATATATATATATATATATATTAACTTTTCCTAAATTTCTTTTTTACGTGAAAGTGAGAAATCAGACTGTGTATATCGTTACTGACAAACTTTGCCGTTCATGTAAACAATTGCTGAGATTTATTGTTTGTCTTTGAAAAAAGTTATAGCTTTTGGGAAGACGGAAGAAAGACATAAGAAGAAGAAGAAGAAAATTAACCAATTAACAATAATGTATTTATTCCAACATAAATCAACTTATATTTCTCACTTTTAAAGACAAAAACTTAAAGTGGGTAACAAAATATTTAATAAATAAATGTATCAATTAAAGTATAAAATGCATATAAAATAGATAGAACTTTTATGCGTGCACTAATAATAATATAAGATGTGATGAAAAAGAAATACAGGAAGTAAAAATGGCAAAGAACAAGCACATTTTATGATATTTCATTATCTTTACTTTTGATATAGATAGAGCTTGAAAATGGGTTTTGGTTTGGCTGACCAGTCTTCAGGACTTGTGATTTAGGTAAAGATTAAAAGAAGTAACCTAAATATAAATACATTTTTCTAGTCCAATTCTTTTTGACTAGATGTCTATATAGGTTAAGGTTGAAACTCGCAAGCTAATGGGTTAGTTCATTTAGCTTAATACATGAGATGTGTAATTGCTAAATGTTTTATCATGTATGATCTTCCATTTAGTTATATCAAGTATGAGGAATAATTTAAACACTTAAATTTATATTTAAAAAAGGGTTATATAAAAATAAACAATTTCATTTTTCTTCATGAGACAAGTGGTATGGTTAATTAGGAAATAAAAGGAAAACATCATTAAACGTGACCATGTAAAAAAGAGAGAGCTAAAAGGAAAGAAAACAAAAGATGTTGGAAAAAAAATGTGGAGTAGAGTAGAGTAGAGTAAGAAGTTCTTTAGAAGAATGTGTGATGTGTGTACGTAATCCATGGATGTTTCAATCAATCAGCATTGCGCCTACCCCGTCCCGTTATTCTTTGAGTTCATAAATAAAAAAGGTAAAAAGTACGGAAAAAGGTTTGAGATTGGCAGCACAAAGTGTCTGCTTGCAGTTTGTGTTTTCAGATTGATGACAAACTCTTTTGGCGTATAATGGAATACTGTTCTCACGCCAAAATAGGCTAGAAATCATTTCTAACAAAATTATACGTACACTGTGATGTCTGATATCATATCTGCTTCAGGGTAATTTTTTTATCTCCACTTTAAACTCTTACTGCTTCTTACCCACTGGATTTGGAACTGCTTCACGGTGTTTCTTATCAAGTTTCCTTTCAAACCATTCAAAAGACATCATGGGCCAAACATTTATCACAGGGCATCCATTCAATTAAACAAATTTGTAGAAGATGACAATCAACACGCCTGTCGTGTAGAGTATTCAAAATGGACTATTTCCACTTGCTTTTCTGCTCTGCCTCATATTTTTGGCCGAGAGTATCTTATGCACTATATACAATATCTCATGTTCATGGCCGACACCATTCCTTATATGCTACATTAATCATACCTTTTTCTTAGAACTTCCTTCCACCTCAAACAATCATATCAATCTTTATAACATGATACCAAGTCTTTTTTAATTGTTCATATCAAATTTTACGATCGACATTTTTTATATATGAAATTAGTGTAAAAATTCGACACATAATTAATATCAAACATACAACCTATTATAATAATAGTAATTATTATTATTTTATGAAGTTACTTTAATTGTTATTTATATCACTATTTTTTTAGTATTAATATTATTAATTTATTGTTATACAATTAATATATATAATGTTGTAACAGTTATTATATATTATAATATGTATACTGTTATACATAATTGATTGTGTTATATATAATCGATTTATGTTAGTTTATATATAAAGATTGAAATGAGGATTATATTGTAATTTCATTTGTTTATGTAGTTTTGCATAGTTTTTATCTCATTTCTTTCTTTCTTTTTTTCCTTTTTGTAAGATGGGTTGAAAAAGATTCTTTTCAAACAACTTTTCTTTTCTTTACAAATAATCATGGGATAAAAGTAGAGAAAATATTCGCTTTTCTTTCCACGAGAAAATTACTCTTTCAGAAGCAAACAAAGCCTAACAATGAAAATAGGAGTATATGAAAACCATATATATCAGGGTGACGACATTGTTGACTAATAAAATGAAATGACAGAAACCACTAATGGGTTACTCGTAAAACAAAGCTTAAATATAATAATATTAGAAAAATTGAAGAGGATTTTACATAATATGTGAGGTGGAGGAAAAGGTGGTAGACGAAAGATGAAGGGGAGTGAAAAGTTTTGGAGTGTAGGTGGGAAAACTACAGAGAGAATTTAGAAGGGAGATTGTGTTGAAGAGGGTGGTTGAAAAAGTAGAGTAGTAGAACAGAATGGATTTGTAGGTTAGCTAAAAGTAGCTAGTTTGTGGTTTTGGAAGATAGGAACCAGTTGATGAAGTTTGGCAGAGTAGCTTGGTCTGCTCTGTAGTGGTTTTGCGTGAAATGAAGGAAATGTGACCAAGTAAAATCTGGATAGTGTTTCGTCCCATCCATGCTAACAACTTCATCTGGGGCTCTCAACACCTTGTCTTCTTTGGGGCACAGAAAGAACGCCAACGACTTCCTCTCCTTGTACTTGTTCACCACTGCCCTATGCACGCAACTTTTGTATCTCCCATTCGATAATGCCTGCACAACCAACACCTTCATCATTCCTCATCTCTACTTCCATATATACACCTTTTTCCTTTCCTTTCCTACCATGCATCATGCATCATGCGTCATATCTAATGCTCAAGTAATATTCCTGCCCTTATTATATATTAAAAAATATTCTAAATGCACAGGCCTGTGATATTCAATTGTTTGGCCTGCACTTTCGTCAAAATCTTTTTATCCAATCTCCTCAAACATGTGTAAATATTTAAATGTATTCTTCGCTCGATAAAATATTCATGTTTTATCTTTGTAAGGGATAAAAATAAACTACTCCAATTATTAAGTGAATATATTTAAATCGAGACTAATATATTTTTATTCTTAAATTAATGTCAACCTTTTGGATGTGGTTAATTAAAGTTCAGTGTACTCTCCTTTCAAAAAGATTAATCATACAGTTTAAATATTTTAACGAATATTTTATGTCATCTCTCATTTTTCTTCCATAAAGCATCGACACCTTACATTATCCTTTTCAAATGCACATATAACCATTTTACTGACCCCATCATATATGATAGACCAAAAGATATTTAGTGTATTACACTCGTTTATTTTAGAAAAAAAAAAAAGGAAATATCTGCAAAAGTACTCCATATGTTGAAGCATAGTTCTCCAAAGTTTTTTTTTTTCTTTTAACCTTTTTAATATAATATATACGCATAAGTATAAACATCTTACATAATATTATAAAATTCGATTAAAAAAAATTATATATGATTATGTCCAGCCTATATATATATTTCCCTGCAACTTAAATTATTTGGATGCGTACAACCCCAAAAAACTCCAAGTAAATAAGTCGTTGCAGGGTGATGACAGGAAATAGGATTAAAGGAAAAAGGCAAAAGATAAACAGAAATATTATCGAGTTCATGAATGGTGTTAAAAAGAACAACGTGCGTGGAAAATCAGTACTAATATAATGGAATGTGGTAGTGTTTATATAGGGCCTACCATGAAGGTGTCTCCAATGTTGACTACAAGGGCATCAAGACGAGGTGGAACCGTCTTCCACTGGTTGTCTGCAAAAACATCAAGTCCCCCAACAAGATCTTGGTGAAGTATGGTTATGGATGTTGGATCACAATGTGGTCCTGTCCCCAATGTAAGGTTCGGTTGCTGGCAAGATGGGTAGTTGTTGCATCTCATGATGGAGCATCCATCTGAGAACAACTCCCTGAAATGCAACCGATCCGCGCCCAAGCTTATGGCCAATAGCTCCGTCAGCTTCAACCCCAACTGCTTCATACCATCACAGTACTTCTGGAATATCACTCTGGGAACGCGACACCACATTTTATAAAGTCTCGAAACAAAGAGATATAGAAAAGAAGAAATGAAATGTCGTATATATATCTTACCCAGCTTGTTCAAAGTCTTCTCCAATGGTGGACTTGAAGTAGTTGGTTATAACATGTTCGGAGGTGTTGTCATGGTAGGGAAAAGAGAGGGTTTCCTTCCATGGCAATTGGGAGGAGAAGCGATGAGCATGTGCACCGGAGTAGCCCCACATGGAACCTGGTGTCTTGTGAACACTCAACTTCCTGTGAATTGGGAGCTTAAAGAAAGTGTCCATTTGATGATGTGCTTCACGAATGAGGCATGAATCAACCCCATGGTTGATCACTTGGAAGAAGCCATGGTTGGAACACGCTTCCCTTATGAGCTTTGCAGCACATTGTGTGGCCTCTTCTTCCCCTCTCAGAAACCCATCAAGGTCCACCACCGGTGCTTGGAGCTCGCCATTGGCATCCACCAAATACTCCTTTGGCCAAACGAAACTCGTGGGCACGTGGGACACGACACCAACTTCTGGTCGCAACAAACCTGAATCCATCTTTAGCAAAAATATATGATGATGTTCAATCAATTAAGGAAGGATTGAAGGAACTCCAACACAGACAGTGGTGATTATCTAGTTGTGAACTCAGTCTAGGAAAAACAGGGCACGTGTATTGGACAATGCATATGGTGTGTACTTATAGAGCTGAGAGGTGGAATAATCAGGAAGGAACAGGAAAACATTTTGGAATGAATGACACAGAATCTTTGAACAACATATTCCGTAACTGTTGCTGTGAAATTGATTTCACGGTCATGGCGGCTGCATTAACAACTAAGCAATGTCAATCAAAGAGGACAAACACAAGATTAAGGGAATGTTTAGACTGAGCTATCCTACGAAATAGAAGGACACGTTTAGTTGTTTTCAATCACATAAACAAAATTGAAATAAAATAGATTTATAATATTTAAGTAACACGCAATTAACGTTTAAAAATTAAAACCACACACATTAAACTGATATTAAATATAAGTTATATAACAAATTATATTATATATATATATAATAATTTTGAGAAAATAATCATTTATTTTACAAGAAATTAATTGATTTAGTTATTAGAGCTAAATTATTTTTTAAAAGTAAGACAGTATTTTTACTGTTTTTTTTTTAATATTTTTAATGGCTTTAAGTCATTTAATTTCTCCCATTATAAATATATTTATTCATTTCATTTTTTATTGATCATAACATTAATAAATATATTCCTAAAATTAGACTCAAGATCAAAGATTTAAATGCATTAAATTTACTATTTACTATTAATTTAATTTAGTGAACCGATTATTGATGGTAAAATTTGTTCTAACTCGTGAAACTTCCCGTGCTGAATCCAGGTTAAGCGTTCAGAATTTAGGACATCGTGGGGACAAAAAAAGTGAAAGTTATTTTATTTTTAAATTTTTAGGATAAAAGGAAAACATGGTTGCAGGTCGAGTGTTTCATACGTTAGGAAAAACAACATCTCTAAATATTTTTTAATATAATATATATTATATGTTCACTAACATAAAAACTATATACAAACAAACATAACTCTAACATATGTATGGGTTTAAAATTAGTTATAATACTAAAATGGGTGTCAACATTAATATACATTACCCAGAAGGTAGTTTGAGTTCAAAATCAAATTATCTAATAAATAATAGAAAATTGACTAGGAACAAAAATAGTGATTAAACTTAAGTGCTGTTCAATGCTCTTTTTTTTTCAAACATTTTGTTTGGTTTAAAATTTAAATTTAAATTTTAAGAATCAAATAAACTGTTTTAGTTGTTATAAGTAAGAGAAGTTGTAGTATTAGTAGGATAAGATATATAGGATGAATATGGTGTTAATTATTAAAAAAAAGACAATTTTAGTGGTTGTACGTACTAGAATTGGTATAAAATGTAAATAGGTTGTAAATTGGTATAAAAAGTATTAGAAACGAATTTTAATTTAAATTAAATTTTATAAAAGTAATTAAAAAAATACGATTTGTATATATTTATATTTATTTATATATTATAAATTTGTTTCATGTGAGTAATTTAGACACTTATATCTATTAATGTATTTGATGTGTGATTGCCATGTAGACTTGCTGATTAAGTGCATCTTTGGTTCTGATGAAATTGATATAAAATTGATTAGAATTGATTTTTTAATATAGAAATCAGATCTCCAAAATCAATTAAAATATTAAAAATTTATATTGAATGAGAATTACCTAATTTTTACTTCTGCGTAGAAGAATTGAATTGACTAAATTGAATGTGAAGGGATGCAAAAGACAATTAAAAAATATAAAATATTAAATTATTGGTTATTTTTTTAGTAAATAAAAATTTAAGTTATGGATTAGCATCAACTTGTTCAACAAATAAAGCTCGTTAATAGAGTAGATTAAATTAATTCTATGAAGATATTGATTATTTTAACTTTTTTTAGTTAAATATAAATATTTATATTAGTGTCAAAATTAACATATATTAAGTTGATGTTAATCTTAGAATTTTTTTTATTGGACTCTTTCACATCTTTATTACCATCATCAGACTTACATACATTTTATTTCTTTAACTTGACTTTTTTATTGTTGACAAAGTTTTTTCTTTTTTTAATTTAAAAATATATATTTTTTATTCTAGAAAATATAAAAATGAATATTTAAAACTATAAAACTTTTGTTTAAGAAACAATTTTAATTAGAAAAAAATTAAAAATATATCAGAATATCAATTTTTTAATTGGAATTTATAAAATAGAAAAAATATTAAAATTTATTAATCAAATTTTATTTATAAAACAAATATAAAAATAGAAGTTGGAGCTTTTCTGTAATTTTTTGTTTTTAGTTTTAAGAAGTTTGAGTATTATAAAAATTATTTTTTCTCCTTTTAAATAACTTGAATAATAAAAAGATATCTAAAAATCCAGCTCAAAGTTTGGTTATTTGATAATCATATTTCAACTGGTTTTTTGGTACCAAATGGTCACAATGAAGGTAAAAATTCAACTTCCAAAAGTCCAAATTCTAACATAAAAACAATGTCATGTTATGTTATCTCTGTAAATACTGGCACAATGTGTTATGTTGAAAAAAAAAAAAACTCTAATTGTATTATGTAAAAAAAATAAAAGTAAAAACTGCAAAAAAAATTTAAAGAAAACAAATCTTAATATTTAAATAATTAACTATAAAAACACTAAATCCTTAAAAGAATTTCTTTATATTTACATAATTAAATACAATACAAATAATCAAATTTATTTCAAATATATTGAATTCATATACTTTTAGTTTTATTCTTTTATATTTCTTCAAAAATAAAATTTCTTAAATAAATTTCTGTACTTTTTTATTTTTAAATTTTATGAATTTCAATTAAAAATTCTATATTTTGTTATATTTTTAAACTTCTATTTTATATTTTTTCTAAATATTTAATAAATTTTAATACTTTTTCTATTTTAAAAATTTTACAGATTTTATAAAATTCAATTAAAAAAGCTATATTTTGTTATATTTTTAATTTTTATATTTTTTTTTCTAAATAAAATTTTTTTCTAGACAAATTTTCTATATTTCTATAATTTTAAATATTGTTTTATATTTTTTTTTCAAATAAAAGGGTGTGGTTGAGGAAATAAAATACATGTGGATCTACTAATGGTAATAAAGATGTGAAAAACCATACTATTGCACAAAATCTGCTAATTTTATTTATTTTTATTATTTATAAGTATTTAAGTTAAGGTCGGCTAAACCGTGCACTGTGAATGAGAGTCATAAATTATTTTTAATTTCAAGTTTCAATTTTAAAGTTATAAATTTGTTTAAATCATTTAATTGGTTTTCATTTTTGTCGAAAAAATTTTAAGTATGTATATTTTTTGTTTCAATTAAGTCCTTATTTTAAAAAGTTTGTTGCAATTATATCATTTTCGTTAGTTGTACACTAACGGCGTTAATTTTGTACAACGTGTCAACACGTAAGTTTTTTAAAAAATTTTGAATTTTTTTATATATTTTAAAAAAAAGTTATCACGTGTCAAGCTGACATTGTATCACGTGACAAAGACAGTGATGTAGCACATAGTGCTGAGATTAAGAAAAAATCATAAAATAGGAACCAATAATTTAACCAATAAATTTTCTTTCTCACACTCATAAATATATCTATATATTATTATATTATTTGTATAATTTAGAAGGTGTTAATGTTTTTAAAATATTGAGTTTTAGTTTTGATATTTAATTTGAAATATTCATAATTTTATCTTTTTCTAAATAGGTAAGAGGTGGCAAATTTATATTAGAGAAATTATGATAAAGAGTAGAATAATTGATTCTTTTTTCAAGAAGAATGTTTGTGATGAAGATGAAAAAAATGCATCTATGTCATCTAAACTTGAGAAACTTCACAATAATCCAAAAATTTAAGAAAATAAAAAACGACTCTCTAAAGTTTCCAGAGTTACATATAATGAATTTGAAAATACTAAAGAAAAAATTGTAAATGAAATAGAAATTTAGAAAACCTATGATCCTACAGTAGTTTCCTAGACAAAATAGAAGTCAATTCACAACCAAACTTCAAGAATAAGTTTCTTTGATGAACGGAGAGAAATATGTTTGAAGATCCGCTAGGTATAAGAAGTGAAACAGGAGATCATTTGTTCTTGAACAGTTCTGAAAAAAAAATTTCTATCGGATTTTGGAGTCATAGCAGATTTTATGATTGATGATTTGGAAGATTTTTAAAAATAGATAAGGAATAATCACATCTGAGTTCATGGATTTGCCCTAAATATCAATAGACCCATAAATGATTTTTTATTCGAAACCGATTAGAAAACAAGGAAAAGTATACTTATATATTCTATATATATATATATATATATATATATATATATATATAGAGAGAGAGAGAGAGAGAGAGAGAGAAATGAATAGAGAGATAAATGATAAATGTCTGTCCCATCTCTGAAAATGCTCTATGAGGTGTTGGGAAATGGTTCTTAAATTTGACAAACACCCACCAGTGGCGGACTATTATACGAGCAGGGAGCCCCCCCCCCCCCCCCCCCCCCCA
>Ga0214543_1009012_pt1 | contig 15876 bp, 15 predicted proteins | sample CNSS2metaG_FD_160094 | JGI IMG/M metagenome (GOLD analysis project Ga0214543, IMG submission 160094) | Root nodule microbial communities from cowpea collected in UCLA plant growth center, Los Angeles, California, USA - CNSS2 | ecosystem: Host-associated > Plants > Roots > Nodule | place: USA... | reverse complement strand
TTTTATGATTAAAGAAAAGAATGAAAATTGAAAAAAAAAACTAAATGAAAAGATGAAAGAATTGAGAGTGACGTACCTTAAAGCAATTTCAATATCTCCTCACCTTTTTTCTTTTCTTTTTTTTTTCTTCCTTTTCTTATATTTTTTTGTTTGTTTGTTTTTCCAATAGAGATAAAGATGAGAGGTGTCTATGTGGGTGGTAATGAGAGAAAGAGAGAGTGTAGAGAATGTTTTCTTCTCTTTTTTTTTCTACCTCTTTCAATATTTTTTTAAAAGAGAGATAAAAGAGAAGGTGTGTGTGGGAGTTGTGATGGGAAAGAATTAGAGAAATGTAGAGAATCCTTTTTTCGGTCATGACAGAGTGCGTATTTATACTCACACCTTGCAATATCAATGCAATCTCAGCCTTCATTGTAATGGACAATATAAGGAAGGAATTAGTTATGATAGCAGCAAATTATGGGAATCAGAGCACAAAATTAATCATTATCAATAACAAATCAGAGCACAAAATCAATCCCAATTAGTAATATTGATTCTTACCATTTGAAGAGATATTGCCCCTGATTATTATTATATAACTAATTTATCTAACAAAGGTAGAAAATATTTGAGTTATTGGGCTCATGAAAAGGAGTGTGATAATTAATAACAAATTGGGCTCTTCCTCCTTTTTTCTTTTTTTTTTTCTCTTTTTTTTCTTTTTTTTTCTAAAATTAAAGTTTGAAAATATTTGAAGAAAATTTTGTTTCACATTTTTTTTATTTTTTATTAACTAAAAACCTTTTTTTTTAAATAAATTTATTCACTCGGACGAAATTGGGTGTTGACAACCGCGTACACGATCATCCCCAAACACACATGGCCACACCATGTTATTCGTGTTCTACGTCCTCTAGTGAGTACCTCAAGATGCCTTGCTGCCATACCTATCAGCCACAACTAATAGAGCACGTGCGGAAAACCATGCTACGGATCATACACCGTAACGCTAGGTGGAGTTCCCATATACGAATATAATTCGTAACGTCCCAAGACTACCAAACTCGTCAGTCAACTACTGAGGAAGGCAATCTATCTGGACCCATCCGTACTGGCCAAAACCAGCACACTCACACTGGCAACACTCACCAACCCGAGCTCAACTCAAGGGTTCCTCGTGTTCATCCGCCATCCCGAGCTCAATTCGAGGGATGCCATTCCGAGCTCAACTCAAGCACGTGCCTAACCCCTATCCCGAGCTCAACTCAAGGGATACGTTCCGAGCTCAACTCAAGGAACACCAGCAAGCCGACCTTTAAGATATCCTATAAGCCTTGTAGATCACACACATCATAGCAAGCATAACACCAATATGCTGTAGCAAAATTGCTTGGCGGGGGACACGTATCGCCAGACACTAAGCGCCTTAGTCTTCACTGCCACTACAACTATCGCCTGGCGGGACTTCCCCTACCGCCACGCGCCACGCGCCTTAGGATTCATTGAACTACAGACTCTGCCTGGCGCACCCCTCCTTACCGCTAGGTGCTACACCAGTATTTGCGCAGTATTGATTTTAGTTCAGGTTCAAGCACACTTCACACAGGTTGCTCTCAATTGCTCTCATTTGCTCTCATTCTAGAGTACCCTTAGTGAAAAGCATTGCCATCTATAATGTTTTAGGCCTTATAGCACCTCACATGTGCATTCATCCCCTAGTCATACAGACCATCCCAAGCATGCTCAAACAAAATATAAGCAGCAACACTTTAACAATTTTAAGCATATGATCTTATGCACCAATGCAGTTTAATATTGACACCCATGCCTTCACCAAACCAATTCTCCACATGTGACTAATCCAAAGGAACATTCAAATTGATAGAGACTTACCACATAACCCAATCATGCTTCATTAGAAGTTACTTGAACTTATCAAGAGCTTATTCATGTATTTTACAGACTCCAAAATCAGCAATATTAAGTAATGTATATCTCAAGCTACTGACCTCCAAATCCAATCTCCACCGTTCAAAGTGAAGAACCACATGTTATGGACCACTTGTCAAAATTTCACCAAAATCGATGGTTAACGAACCAGGAAATGCAGTTTTACAAAAACTGTGTGAACCAGAAAAATTGGTGGCGCCTAGCGCCCAGAATCAGGAAGGTGGTGCCTGGCGGGACTAAATTACCGCCCGGCGGTTCCTGTTGCCCAAAAGTAGAAAAAACAACATTTTTCATGAACAGAACACCACGTGCATCGCTTGGCGATAGTTCTTCACCACCAGGCGGTTTTTTAACAGTAACCCAGAATCTTAGTTGTTTTAACGCGCGTCGCCTGGCGGCAATTCATGTACTGCCAGGCGATGCATACAGTTCTTGAAAAATCCCAGATTGTTCTGCATCTACTTAAACTCTAAAACCCCAAATCAACAATTCTAGCATTTGTCTTGACCTAATTATATTGTTCACTCATCATATTTATTCAATTCGAACTATTTTTATATAATTATAACGTGTAGAATTTAGCCTCACCCTCACAAAATCCCAAAATGCATCCCGACCAGTCACATCATGCAATTTCCACTACTGCCACCTCTATCGCCTGGCGGCGTATACTTGCCGCTAGGCAGCACATCGAATTCTAGGCAAACCCCAGATTTTTCCCGTACCAGTGATGAACCTTAAACCCTCAAATCTCGTCCCAGTTAATCAAGCGCATTAATTACAAACAAATTGATTTCTTTCATGCCTATGCATTCAATAATTCCATAATCTCAACTTCGTTATCATTAATTTCCAAGAATCAAATTATCAATTCGACCCCAATCCCAACACGACCTCCTTTCACTTTGATGCTTCCCAATCAATCACTTGAATTCATAAAAACATAGTGATAATGATCGATTTCATAAGTTTATACATTCAATTCATGCACAGGAACCTTGCTCATATCTAACCATCACAGAATCGCTGAACAAGAACACAAGGATTCGCGTCGCTTGGCGGAGTCACTCTCATGCATCGCCTGGCAGGCCTTTAAAGCTGCCAAGCGGTTTCTCGAAAATTTCCAGAAACTTGAAAAACGCAACCAGAACAAGATACAAGCATACAATTATCAATAATCATTATACACTTCATGCTCATATATAAAAATTAACGCATAAACTCCCCTAACCTGATTCCCTTGACTTAAATTTTAGAATTGTTGTGAATTCTCTCTTGATCCTCAATGATCTCCCTTTGGCTTTCTCTCCCAATTTAGCTTCAAAGCTTCACTCCAACCTTACTACTCTCAAAATTTGTGTTCTGTTTTCTGAGTACACTCACAGCCTGCCAATCAATGTTCAACCATTTAACCAATTCATGTTTCATGATGACTAATATAATTAAATGATTATATCATTTCATACTCATGCTCAACATATATTTAAAAATAAAAACAAATAAGTAACACACAATTGGCATACAAAGAACTTGACTCGAGTCCTTTCACACAACTAAAGTACTATCAACCACTTGAGCTAGTACTTTTCCACTTCATAATAATCCGCATTAAATGTCTTAAAGGCTCATACTACCCGCATTTATTAAATAATTATTTAATTAATTATTTAAATTTATTGGGTCTTACCGCAAAAAAAAAAATCCGCCCACTACCCATCGGGTATCCGCTTAAAAAATATCCGCGGGTACCCGTAGATACCCGATACCCGCAAATATTTAAAAAAAATATTTTATAATTTTTTTAATATAAAATTATAAAAATAAAATATAAATTAAATTAAATTATAATTATAATTAAATTTGACATAATAAAATATACTGTTAATTTTAATTTTAATTAAATTTAACTTAATAAAATATAAATTAAATTTTAATTTTAATTTTTTGCGGGTAACGGGTACCCGCGGGTACGGATAGTATGATACCCGCACCCGACCCGTTTATAAGCAAGTATTAAAATACTCGTTACCTACTACTGTGGGTAATAAATATCCATGGGTACTAACTATCCGTCGCGGATTTTATTTGCGGATATCCGTGAGTGCGAGTATTTTTGTCATCCCCAAGCTCGACCTTCGTCCCGAATCAACCCGAGTTGACCAGGGGCCTGTGTCGACTCAACTCGACCTTCATTCCAGATTGATTCGACTCAACATTCAACTTAGGTTGACTCGACTCAACCTTCGCCTCGGACGACTCGGCTTGACCTTCATCGTGGATTGACTTTGCTCAACCTTCGTGGAGTGACAGTGGAGTGAAAAGGAGTGAAATTTTAATTTCCTTTTTTTAGTGAATTTCATATTCTACTATATTAGTTATTTGAAATACCTTCTTGAAATTTCTCAATTTCAATTTCCTTTTAACTTCCTCGTCCAATTAACTCATTTTATTTCAAGAATTTCAAATCTTTCAAAGAAATGAATTACTTTATTGCATTGTCTCATCAAAACAACATTAATACTTTTTGACTTGATTTTTTTGGTGAAAATGAAAAAAAAAACAAATCAAGAGGCAAGAAATGTAACCCCGAAAAAAGAGAAGAAGACTAAAGAGTCCTTGAAGGTGAAGATAATTTTAAAAGGTTTGATTTTGATCATTTATTGCTCTCGTTCATAAAGATTATTTCACTTTATTACTTCCAATCGTTTCAGAATACTTTTATTCATGAAGCTTCTTTCTTTAATTCCTTCACACACGCATTTGCAAAGTTTGCCTTTTATTAGCATTTGTTGCAATTCTTCTTTCTCGGTTTGTAAGTGTTTGTAAATGCGCACTCAGTCGAAAACTCTCTTGTCTTCGCACAATGGCCGCACAAAAACTCTCTTCTCACCGGCAGGGTGTGCATTGTAGATGGCGAAGGGTTTATTGGTCAAAAATTTTAACATTGTTTCCTTTCTCCCCCGCGCTCACTGGTATGAGTTCTGACTTCACCCCCTTTTGTGGTCGCAGTTGTAGGTTCTCTTGTGACCGGCAACGCCAACGGTTTCTGGAGTGGTTCTTCTGGCGAAGGAAGATAGCAGAAGATAGCACAATGTGGGTTTGCGGAATCTCTGTGGTGGCTAAACCTTGAAAGGGTTAGGGTTTGCGGACAGGGAGGGCGTTTGTTGTGGAGGAGTTCAACCGTTTGTCTTTTCTCCTTCTCTTGCGCACTCAGTCGAAAACCCTCTTCTTTCCGCACAGTCTTCGTTTTTCTTCCCACCGACAAGGTGTGCAGTCTAGATGGCGAATGGTTTTTTGGTCGAAAATTTGATATTTCTTTCGTTTCTCCCCCGCGCTAACTGGTATGAGTTTTCATTTCACCCCCTTTTGTGGTCGTAGTTGTAGGTTCTATTGTCACCGGCAACGGCAGCGATTTTTGGAGTGAAAGGGAGTTTTGACGAAGCATCTCCTCCATTGTTCAACCATTGTTTTCAAAGGTCGCACTTCTACGAAGGACCGAGTTTGTAGCAGATTGTAGGTATGACGATTTTCGTTCTTATTGTTTTCTTAGGGTTTGTTTTGTTACGTCAAGATAATTGTTAGATGTCGTGATTGTTCTTCATGGATTGACCAACCATCAGTATATGAACAATTTTTTTGTAAAGATTTACTGTTGTTTTTCTCTTTCTGGCTTCGTTGCATATCACCTGCCAAATTGCCAATATATAAACTATCATGCAAGACACACCTTGTTGAAAATTACTGCCAGAAAAATACACAATCAACATAGGGAGCTGTACACACTAATTTTACATGTATAGAAGAGTATCCCCAAATGAAAGAAGGAAAGAAAGCTACATAAAGACAAAACAATAGTGAATGCAGTAAAAAAAACGATGAAATTTTAGCAGTCAAACCTCGTCAAGTTTCTTCTGCAAATTATCAAGCAAATGTTTCATTTTTTCTGCATTATTTGTAAGCAGTGCCTTCTTTTTCTCCATCCAAGAACTGATTATTGTAGGCCTTAATTGGTTAGCCAAAGGCCTAAGAATTATTTCAGGGTCATCTATACCTATCAATTTATATCTACATTTCAGAAAAATGGGAAAAATATATATGCAAGAAAGAACAAAATTGATAGCCAAGCCTACAGACCTTGTTCTTCAAAATGTGAAACTAATGTTGTAATTTTCTGCATGATCCATTGTTCTAAGGGACTGAGATGTTCCTCTTTTATTTTAAGCAATTCTTTCCTAGAACATGCCTTCGAATCGGATGTTTGTGCAGATGTGTCCTTATCTCTTTTCTGGCCTCTCTTAGATTTTGTCAAAGTGTGTTCCTGGTTATCTGCCCCACTTTCAGATAGATTTACTACTGCATTTGTTGTGGCTTTCCCCTTTTTATTCTTTGATCCTTTATCAGCTTGCCTATTGGCACCACCATCACTTTCCATGGCATTGGACTCATTGAACCTGCTCGACTCCCGTCCTACTTTAGCTTCATTGGGTACTTTAACATTACCAGGCATGGTAGTGCCAGCAAACCTTGAAACATCTAATGTCTCAAACTTTTTCACAACATGATCACAGATGTCCTAGTAGATGATGAAGAAAAACATACAGGCATGAGGAAACCATTGATAAAAAATAGTTGGAGATAGATATTTTTATTCAGTAGTAACTTCTACACTTGATTCTCAGGTCTTAATGAAGGAAGGAGAAGAACCAAAACAAAATCTGCATATTGTGAAGGAAATTAATCACAGAAAGGAATATAAAGCCCAAAAGGGTGATACATATGTTCATTTAAAATAGGGTCGAATATATTACCTATCGTCTAAGTCAGTTCTCAACAGTAGATGAGAATGCAGGCAGTTTATATCACAACATTTTTTAGTATTCCCATTGATAGCCGTGTATGGAAACCTGAGTAGTAATTTGCTGAACTGTTTATTAATGGCTGTCCTGAACCTCTTGCCTAAACTTTTGTTGTCATTGCAATAATAAATCTGTTAAACCAATCTTCAAACTGCACACTAGCAGTAATGCATGTTTGCCTAACTAAATAGACGTGGTTTGTAAAATTAAATAATTAAGTTGACTTGTACAAGACTACATGAAATACAAGAACACACCTTTATAAAGCTGTTGCTCAAGACATAAAAGTCCCCAAAAATGTGTGCTTTTTTAGACTGCAAAGAAATTAAAGCTTATAAATACATGAATCAACAACACTGAGTATAGGTCTACAATATAGTTTAGTATGACCTTAAGAACATTTTGCACAGTTTAGTATCACTTTCTTATAAGCAACATTTAGTTGACCTCCTCTACACAACTTCTGCAACTTCTGATTCTCTAATTTTGTATCCAATTTAGTTGACCCTCACCATGACCATGGATTAGAGCATCTGCTGTTTGATTCCTATATTTTAATTTTGTTACCGCATGTGCTGTTTGATTCCTATATTTTAATTTTGTTTCAATTTTTAATTTTTTTACTAACAATTTGTAGGTTGATTGTTCATTGTTCAACCAAGTACTAGTTTTGTGAATAGGTATATTAAATCTGTCACATTTTGTGTGTGATGACCTGTGTGCAACTAAGTGATGACCCGTGCAGCATTTCTTGTAACAATGTGGTTTTACTCAATTTTTTGAACTCATACTATAGCAGTCAATTCGTGTTTTTGGGGTGAATGACGTTGGTTAATAAGATGTGATTTGTAATAAGTGGGGTTAAAGATGTCTGATTTGTTGGTGATGACTTTTGTGCACCCCAAGTGATGACCTGTGATACATTTTTTGCAATCAGTTTATTAATCCAATTTTTTATCTATTTGGTTATAGCAGTCAATAATTGTTTATGATGTTATTAACTTTGGTGCATGTGATAAATTTTCAGTTATATTTGGTCCTTTGTGGATATATGTTTGATGAATTTCAATGAACTTGGTATGTTATTTAGGAATTTTAAGTAAGATGTCTAGTAAACGTGAATGCATATGTATTCCGGAAGCAGGCAATAAGGGGAAGAAGAAGAAGGTGGTGAAAAATGTTGATCAGGTATAATTGGAATCTTTAAGTGATTTAACTTTTTTTATTATTTATAATAAATAATATTTTGTTCATGGTGCTATAGGTGCGAATTGTGCATAGGTGCGAAAGCAAGTACATTGTTGAAGTAAACAATGTACTAAAAGACACCCACCGTAAGCGGATTCAGGCAACACCATTTAGATGGTGTTTGGAGGTGGACAACGCATTGGAAATAAATTGTCCTTTGTTGAGGGAAGTGTTGCGTAGATGGGTTCCACAAGGGGAATACATTCGTGTAGGTCAGCATTTGGTGGGGTTATCGGTTTATGATTTTTGTATATGCCTAGGTCTTAGTATGGTTGGTAAATGTGTTGAATTTGATGTTGATGTAAGTGGGGTAGTAGGTTCACTTTTTGATAAGAAACCAATCACCTTGCGAGACATAATTAACAAGATTAAGAACTTAGTGGTTAGTGATGATGATGTAGACAATGCTTGTAGGTTGTATCTGTTACTTTGTTTTACTGTATTTTATTTTCCTAGGACATCTAGGACAGTGACCAATATGCCTTTCAAAGTCTTATAATTGGGCAGAGTCAGTGCATAGTTTTTTTATCTCTACACTCAATCGTGGATGTAAGGTTGTACGAGAAAAGATAAATACTCGTAGCCTTAACTTAGCCGGATCTGTTGTAGTTGTTCAGGTAATTATTGTTTTAAGAACCTTTATTCTCCTTATGCATTATTATAATTTATTGATTTGTCTAACATTGTTATAGGTTTGGGCTGCTCGTCATCTTGGCTTAGAAGATGTAGAGGGTGAGGTTCAATTCTCAAGATTTCTGCGGTGGCCCTCGGTGAAGATTAGGACACCTAATATTGAGTCTGCTTTGGAAAAGAATAAGGTTTTATTTGAGTTGTATTTGTATATGTTTGGTTAAAATTGATTTTATTATGAAATGTGTTCAAAAATAGATTTTTTTTATTTGTAGATTGTGTTTGGTTGGGCCCTAACTGCAGAGGAGAAGAACAACCCAATAGTGCAAAATGTCGTTCATATGGAGGAGCAATATAATGTGAAAAATGATGGCATTCAGGGTGTTTCTCATTCCAAACAGCAAGTGGATTGGAAGAAAAATTTGAAAAACATGAACGGATAATTCTAGACATGAAAGAACAGATAAAGAAGATGCGTGATGAATTTTTTGATGCTCCTGAACCTGACTCCTGTGTAGGTAAAGGAAATCATGTTAATGAAGAAGATGGTTGTCCTTCTGAGCAAAGGAAGTGTGATGAAGGCCAGGGTTGTCCTTCACACCGGAAAGAGAGTCTGCAACCTCATCAGTGTGAGGAAGATGACCTGAATGACAAACCAAAATCCAACCATAATGGAGACGACAAAGCTATTAAGCCTAACACTGAAGGTCAAAGTAATACACTATTTATAGATAAGGCTAAATTGTATAAGGATGTGACTGTTGTTGGTTGTGTCAGGTATGCTATTTTTATTAATAATGTATTCAATGTCAACACACACTAATAGTTAATACTTTAAGTTGCTGCTTTTGACTTTTCAGAACTATTTATGTTAATGTGAATGGTGAAATATTGAGGAGCGATGAATGTCAATGTTTTCGTCCTCGTGGTTGGATTGATAACATGGTAAATTATGAAACTTAAGTTTATGACTATTTCTATTGTTACTACAACCATGTACTGATATAATTATTGTTTTTGTGTTCAGTCTATAATGTTTGCAGCCTACGAGTTCATGTATAAACAGAAAAGGCTGACCGGGAAGATTAGCAGGGTTATATTCAATCCTTTCTATACAGTAAGTTTTTTATTTTTTCCTTTTAATATTTATGCTTAAACTAATGTATAAGTATTGACATTTGTTGTGGTTCAGAATGCAGTTATCCTTGATTGTAACAAAAGAAAGGTGAATAGACGTGTGTGGTGTCTAGATGACTACAGGCATTACCTGACACGTGATTTGGTTTCAGTGCAGGATATATTAACAGCAGATTTTGTGAGTATCCTTACTTGTTAAATGCTGTTATATTTTGTTACAAAGTGAAATGTGTTTATTAATGTTACTTCTATTCAGTTGTTTGCCCCAGTCATTTATGTTGAACATTGGTGGTGTTATGCTTTTAATTGTCAAACGAAAGAGTTCTTTGTCTTAGATTCACTTGCACACAAATGTCGAAGGCGAAAACAAATTGATAGTCACGTGGTAAGTCCATGTGTGACATTATAAATTTCCATTACTGATGTTCATTGTGTTCACATTATTTATGTTCGATTTATACCTGTTATAGGTACAGAATGTGGAACACCTTTTTGGCTCTTCTTAAATGACAAAAAACAATTGAAGCCAACATATGAAGTCCACATTGAAGACGTTCCTAAACAGCCAAATTTGTAAGCACAACTTTAATTGAGTAGCCTATTCATACAACTTGGTTACGTAATTAGGAAGTTTTCAATAAATGTTTTGTTAACCACTTCCAGGCATGATTGTGGTATTATGGTCTTGAAGTATCTAGAGATATGGGACGGCGTCAAAAGATTTGATGGGAAAAGCATGCCAGCTTACACTGATGTCAGTATAATACCCTCATAACTGTTTACATTTAACTTGCATAAAGTTATTTTGATATGAATATGTAATTAAGTAGTTATTCTTTGGTGGCAGGAGGATCTACAACAATTCAGGCAGCAGTACATTTGTGATTGAATTCTTCACCCAGAAAATAAGCATAGGGAGGCTGTCCTTGAAATATTTAAACCATATTTAAAGAAATAGAAATGTCAATATTTTAGTGTTGATTAATAGCGTAACTTTAAGGTCTTTTTGGATATGGATGACGTGCAAATGAATTGGTAGTTGCACTCCTTTATATAGTGTTGAGGGTGACAATGACTAGAATCAATTTTGTAAATTATGGTTTTAACAATCACTTCTGTTATGGATTCAATTTGTGGTTATATATTAAAGTTACATGCTATTTATTTTGTGATGTCTGACTTCCATATAAGTGTATACCCACTTTATATTTTTGTTACCAGGTAACTGATGATAAGTACATTGGTATCCCTGATTTTAGAGCCTATTAATTAAATTAAATGAAGAACACCATGACTTCAATATGATTATAAATTCTTATAACAAGATTGTATTAAAATGCTAGGGTTGTACAACTTTTTGTGAGCAACAATATTGTGAATTTTCAATCAAAATCGGTGACTATAAAATTATGTCTCTTGATTATTTTTCCTCTTCTTGTACAATTACTCATTAAACTTTATGAATTTTGATTCAATAGGTTGCTATATTCAGACCTTTTGGGTACCTCAACATCACACTTAGGAACATTGTCAAGGTAAATAACTAATCTTCAAACAAATATATGTTTTTTTTAATTCATACCATGTCTTCAAGTCACACAATATAACCATTCATGACATTTGTAGGTTTTCAAGTATGAAACCACTCATCCAACTGAAGAAGAAGTTCAAACTTCTATGCCTGTGATGCGACTTAACTATGTTGTCAAACAAAATGTGGAAGCCAATGCCCAGCCCAGTATAAATTCCAATCCAAACGCAAATGACAACACAAATATGGGACCGAATTTGCAGCCCAACGTGGAGCCTACTAACACTACTAATGTGGAGGATATACTGCAGAGGATGGTTCCTCCATCCACCAATATTCCATGTCTTGAGGTTGGGGAGAGTTCTAAAGTTCAATCTTCTGTTCTGATAATATATCACTTACGTAACTCATGACTTACGTAACTCATGATTGTTTAATGTCTTCAACTTTTAGTCTATTTATTTTTAACTTTAGTGGTTCTGTTGTTAATTTTAATTTTCATGGCATTGTTGGAAGGATCTACTTCATCTATGATATTAAACTTATTTTATCACTGTGATATCCATGTAACTGTCAGTTTAACTTATTATATGATCATCTATGTACAATTAACTGTTGACCACCGACAAAGATTTTGCACACCTTCATAATTTCTGATATATGAAAAAGGTTATAGTATGAAACTCACTTACAATCAATCACATAAATAGAGTAAAATTTAATGTAGGCTACTGCCCATGATGAATCTGTGGGGAAATTGTGGTACAAGTGGAACATAACATACATGCCTAACACTGACAATAATAATTGGTTATCAATCAAGTATTAAGTGCTGACCTACAATAAACATTTTGCACACCTTCCAAATTCGTGGTCTCTGCTAACATAAATTCTATGAAAGTAAACCTTACCAAAGTAGGTGTGTGATAATTGATAATAATTACTCCATACTTAATGAAATCTAACACCTTTATTGTGTATATGAAACATATTGAACAACAACAAACTACGTGTGGCATAATTCATCCACAACTCCAACATGATATTTTTGTTATCTGTAATCAAATTATATGATGACTCAAGAACAATTAAGTAGTAACCTGGTCCAAAAAATTGGACATAATAACTCTTAGATTTTTAAATGTAGATCAATCATATATTAAGTGTTGACCTGTGAACAACATCTTGCACATAATTACTGATTTGTCATCTGTGTGGTAACCAATATTACTAAATTTTGGACCACATACGTATTTGTTGTTTACCTGTTATAAAATTTAGTTGCACTCAATCAAAATTAAGATGAACAACATCAAACTATCACTTAACATAAACCACTCAGAATTTCCATAAATCAATGACTAAGCCAAACAAGGAAATTGTCATCAATCACGTCCACAATGTCTAAACATAAAAAATACCAAATTTAGCAATAGAAATCCAAATTACAACAAACATAAAACCTCTAAATCAACTACTTATGGCGCTTCCTCCCACTAAATGTTGCAAAAGGAGTTCTTATTGCCATACTCCTAACACGCAACCGAGGACCATCCCTTCGTCGCATATACATGTTGCTTTGTTCGGATTCTTGTGCTTCTTGATTTGGAAAATGAACTTCTTCCACATGACCCATGTCACCAGAATTGCCAAATTCAATGCAGCCAGTGGGGTGGTTCAAATTAGGTGTTTGCGAATGACCAACACTTGGTTCACCAAACTCAGAAAACTTCATTTTGCCATGCTGATGTTGGCGCTGGTTCATCCTCTCAATCATCATTTCATTTAAGTCTTCAAGTTCTTTTTGCAATTCCCCTAGGACCCTTTCTTGATGTTCAACAACTTTAATTAAGTCAACTATTTTAGTACCCTTAGTTTGACGTCCATATACCTCAAAACCTTCTTTAACGAAGGGATTGGTCAACTCTTCTGCAGAGGCAGCAACATCTGTAACAACCTGAAACTATTCACAACAAACTTCAATCAATATAGATGACAGATTTAGGAAAAAAATCAAACAACAAAATACCCAACTTACAGTGTTATTTGTCAAACTCCTTTTAATTACATTGTCCCCTACTTTCATTTCCATCCAATGCAAGATTCTGGGAAACTTTGTCATGTGCTGACAATCCTTTAAATTCGGAATCAAAAAATGGTTAAAAGACCATAACTGCCACAATTGTAATCAAAATCAGTCAAAACTCAACCAAATATTTTAAACTGATCAAACAAGTTTGAAATTAATTTAACATACAGTACCTGTAACAAATAAACACATCCAGCTACATGAAAGTGTTTGGTACTTTATTTCTCCTTCAAGAACAATTTAGCTTCACATATACTGCCAACCAAAAACTCATACACCACTCGACCCCAATTAAATTTCCCAATACTACCAAGGTCATCAACAATGTTGAACAAAATAGAAAAAACTGTTCCACTACGATTGGGCAACAAAAACTCAGAAAATGCAAACAAAACGTAAAGCTTACCAAAATCCTTTAAACAAAGCACTTTAATATGTTTTAAGATGTAATCATATACCATTTCGATATCAACAACTTTGGAAGCTCCAAATAAATTCCTTGAATCACTATTTAACCCTTCCTGGTTTAAATCAATGTTCTCACCAACCACCCTCAAACCTAGACCAAGACATATATCTAAATAGGTAAATCCAACAACTTCTGCACTCATTTGAAACCCCCCCAACCTTTCCACCCACATACTGATTAACGGACTCAAAAGATTCCTAGATATTTTAACACACTCTTTCAACTCAACCATCCATCCAAATGGTGTTCTTCGGATAAATGATTTTTGCTCATCTGTTAACTTCTTATTCAAACTACCAATCAATTTTGTCCGGCATGAATGCCTAAAACAGATCTGGAACAATAAAAAAAAATAGTTATGTCATTTTTATCATAACAAATTTGAAAATTAATTGAATTCCAAAATTTATCATACCTTGCGGTCAACATTGAATTCACTTCCCTCACTAACTGTAACCATATTAATGACCTGAATACATAACCCCAGGTAATCACCCTATAATCAAGTATTGACTGGTATAACATGAAACATGAAAAAATTGATTCATAACACATTCTTCCAAAAAATACAACACAGATCATCACTTGTGACCAAATAGGTCATCACTCATACATCACACAAGTGTAATCAAGTTGGCAATGAAACCACATCAAAGAGATAATTACAAATTAACTCACATTATCCAAACAGAATCACCCAATAATCAATTATGGAATAAAATAATATGGAAGTTAAAAAGATTGAGTCAAAGCACATGATTGCAAAAAATGCAGCACAACTCATCACTTAGATGTACACAAGTCATCATCAATAAATCATATAACTTTAATCCACTTGGGTTTGAAACCACATCAAAGAGATAACTACAAATGAACGCATATTACCCATACTTAATCACCTGCATATTACCCATACTTAATCACCCCATAATCAAATATTCAGTGCTATGACATGAAAAATAACAAAAATTCAGTCATACCACACGCTTCTAGAAAATACAACACAGATCATCACTTGTGACCAAATAGGTCATCACTCATACATCACACAAGTGTAATCAAGTTGGCAATGAAACCACATCAAAGAGATAATTACAAATTAACTCACATTATCCAAAGAATCACCCAATAATCAATTCTGGAATAAAATAATATGGAAGTTAAAAAGATTGAGTCAAACCACATGATTGCAAAAAATGCAGCACAACTCATCACTTGGATGCACACAAGTCATCATCAATAAATCATACAACTTTAACCAACTTGGGTATGAAACCACATCAAAGAATACCAATGAATGCATATTACCCATACTTAATCACCTGCATATTACTCATACTTAATCACCCCATAATCAACTATTCAGTGTTATCACATGAAAGATAACAAAAATTCAGTCATACCACTCGCTTCCAAAAAATACAACACAAATCATCACTTGTGACCAAACAGGTCATCACTCATACATCACACAAGTGTAATCAAGTTGGCAATGAAACCACATCAAAGAGATAATTACAAATTAACTCACATTATCCAAACAGAATCACCCAATAATCAATTCTGGAATAAAATAATATGGAAGTTAAAAAGATTGAGTCAAACCACATGATTACAAAAAATGCAGCACAACTCATCACTTGGATGCACACAAGTCATCATCAATAAATCATACAACTTTAATCCACTTGGGTTTGAAACCACATCAAAGAGATAACTACAAATGAACGCATATTACCCATACTTAATCACCTGCATATTACCCATACTTAATCACCCTATAATCAACTATTCAGTGCTATGACATGAAAGATAACAAAAATTCAGTCATACCACACGCTTCTAGAAAATACAACACAAATCATCACTTGTGACCAAACAGGTCATCACTCATATATCACACAAGTGTAATCAAGTTGGCAATGAAACCACATCAAAGAGATAATTACAAATTAACTCACATTATCCAAACAGAATCACCCAA
>Ga0214543_1009011_pt1 | contig 15876 bp, 6 predicted proteins | sample CNSS2metaG_FD_160094 | JGI IMG/M metagenome (GOLD analysis project Ga0214543, IMG submission 160094) | Root nodule microbial communities from cowpea collected in UCLA plant growth center, Los Angeles, California, USA - CNSS2 | ecosystem: Host-associated > Plants > Roots > Nodule | place: USA... | reverse complement strand
CATTTTGTTTAATATTTTAAAAAATTATTAATTTATATTATATATATATATATATATATATATATATATATATATATATATATATATATATATATATATATTAATTTAAATATTTTAAAATTAATTTTAATTTAAATAATTTAAAATTAATTTTAATTTTAATTTTAATAATTTTAAATTATATTTAATTTAAACATTTTAAAATTAAATTTTTAAATATAGTTATATATATTGAAATATAAATGATAAATATAAATATTAATAAATTAATTAAAATATATAATAAAATAAGACCGAATTTTGTCGGTAACTACAAATATAATTTATATTTAAAAAATAAAACTATTCTAAAGAAAATAAATTTATTAAAAAAATTAAAAGGTTATCAATATATTAACAAATTATAAAAATATACTATATTATTATATATAAGTTAATTTTTTATTTATAAATTATATTTGTTATATTTTTTAAATGATAAATAACAATTGACTAATACAATATTTTTTTTTTCATTTAAATATTATAAAAGTATTAAAACAATTCTTACTAATTATACTCAAATGAAATGATTAATTATTTTTTTTAATTATTTATTATCTCTTACGCTGTTTCTTTCATATGTTAACTGATTGAAACAAAATAATTATTAATTAATTTATATTAATACAAATTTATTATATTTAAGGTATAATTTCTTTTATATGTTTATTTATTTTTAAATTTTTAAATATTAAATAAATTATTTACGATACATTATAAAGTAAAAGTAAATTGTATGTAAATATTTTATTTATAAAATATAAATATTTAACTTAATTTAATTATACACTTTAAAATAATCTAATATTTAATTAGTTTTAGTGGTAATTATTCAAATTGTTGTCTAAAATTTTCAGAAGCTTGTGAAATTTCTAAAAGCATTCAGAGAGAGGTGTGTGATACCGAATACTGGTAAGTTTTTCAAATTTTACAGCTTGTGAAGTTTTTTTGAAAGTTTTTCTTTCTCCCCTCTCTTCTTTCTCTACCTCTCTTATTTCTAAACCTTTAATTTAGGTCTCATAGAAACTCCCACTATATCTCAACCCCATCTCCATACATTGCATCGCACTAGACCTACACCGCATCGCTGGACTGTACTGCACCGTTGGAATTGCACCACTTTGCTCCGCTGCAACTGCACTACGTCGTGGCACTTGGAACTTCATCGTTAAGTCCAATCTTTGCGAAGGCAAGAACTTGATTTGGTTTGTTTCAATAAAAAAGTTAGGTTTGGATTTACTTTGATCATTGTATGATTGATTATCTACTTTTCTTTTTCAATGTATTGCAAATATTGGAGATGTTTTGACACTAGAGAATCATTCATTTTTTTTTTTCAAATTTTTCTTTGTTTTGACACTCTAGGTTTATGGGCATGATTTATAATAGAGAGGAATAATTGTGAAGCAATTGCAATTAAGAAAATAATATTTCTAAAAGATTAATATAACTGCGACAAATTAGTTGCGGATTAGCAAGAATAAATTGTGACAAATTAGCTACAAATTAACTACAAATTAGCGAGAAAATAATTGCGACAAATTAGCTACGGATTAGTGAGAAAAAATTGCGACAAATTAGCTACAGATTAGCGAGAACATAATTGCAACAAATTAGCTACAAATTAGCGAAAACAAAATTGCGACAGACTAGCTACGGATTAGCGAAAACAAAATTGCGACAGACTAGCTACAGATTAGCGATAACAAAATTACGACAAATTAGCTACATATTAGCTAGAATAAAATTACAATAGATTAGCTACGAATTAGCTACAACAAAATTGTGACAAATTAGCTACGAATTAGCTAGAATAAAATTGCGACAGATTAGCTAGAACTTATAAAACTTTTTTACTTTAATTAGCGAGAGGATTAGCAGCTAATTAGCTACGGAATAGAGAGAGATTATATCCCTCTCTAATTAGCTACCTGGATTTAGCTAGGAAACATTCCTTAACAATTTAGTAGTTAATCTGTCGTAGAACATTTTAGCAACGGATTAGCTAGGAAATTTTCTATAGCTAATTTGTAACTTTTTTGTAGTGTTAGGCAGTCCCTGTTCCAAGATGGGGTTCACTGGGCAAGAAAGAAATTTGCTAAGCGAGTATGAGATGGTTGAACAATATGTTATGATAGAACTATAATATTTTATTGATGATTATGATGTTGATTGATTGTAGTATCGCTTAAATGTTGAATATAGTAATAAATGAAAGGTAGATGTTTTGTTTTAATGATGAATGTATATTACATAGAGAATGAGTTTTTGTGCAATACAATTGTTGTATTAAGTGTTTTATTTTGTGAATGGACATGTTGTATGAATAAGAGGGAAAAAATAATCTTCCAGTGGTGATGGTGATAAGGTCTTATTATCCTTTGAGATTGTGATTGGAAAGTATAGTTGTGGTTTCAAAAGGTTAAAAATATTAAAACAAGGAAATGATTGGTATGAGAATTTTGTGTCTTATGAATATTATATTAATATTGAATGGTAAAGACTCTATGTATTTGAATGTTTGTATTGGTGGGTGTTTCACTATATAACTTGTTAAAATTTCACTAGCTTACCTTGTTGTCTCTTGTGTTATGGTTTTCCTCCTATGATGATCGTATGATATACGTGAACATAAGATAGTGCAAGTGAGAGAGATGTGTAAAGGTTAAACTGAAGAGAGCTTGTTTAGACTGTAGTTGTCGCTTAGGTATATAACTCTTGTATGGTACAAATTCTCTTAGTCAATCGAGTATTTTATATATTTTAAATGTTTAAAATGTTGATTTCTTATGAAGGATTGTAAATACATTTTATATACTAATAAGTTTGATTATGCTTAATACTTAGTTTATAATACTTTAATTAATAGGGTGATCCTACATAATTGGGGTGTTACATTTATGAGATTAGAGCAAGTTGAATCTTAGGTGTTTTATGGGAAGTAGAGTGTTGTGTTTATGTCGTGGTTGTTGTATGTTTACTTTAGCAAGAGTTGTTTGATAATTGAAATTTGGTTGTCTTTAGGATGATCTGAGGATTGTGGATTTTTGGTGCTCCTTTTGTATGTATAAGTGTTTAAGCGAGGGGACCTTGTCGCCTAAGCAAGACCTCTTAGCTTGAGTGAGAATGAGGAAGATTTGTTTCAACTATGTGATTTCACTTGTGGATTGATTTAATTACTCTTAAAAGCATGAACATGTGACTATGTATGTTTTATGTGATATTGATATGCTTGGTATGAAATGAATTATGAATTGGTTGGTGGGTTGTGCATTGGCATGAGATTATGATGTTTTGAGATAACATGTGGACTTGGTGTGGGAACATGGATATGGTATGAGCTAGACGTAATTCCATGAGTCTCTTGGTGAGATTTCATGGTGGTGTTGTAATGTATATAATCAGATAAGGATTCAAGCAAGGTTGCATCCTGAAACTCTAAAGAATCAATCAGTCTCACATAGAGCGAACTTATTCAAATGGCGAGAGCATGAGGAGGTTGTCTTTGGCAGGATAATGGCCCTAGATGATTATGGACTAACCTTGTGTGTAGTAAGGTGAAATCCATTGGCAATGGCTCTGCAGAGCAGTAGAGGCCACCATAAGTGCAAGCATCCAGTGAATCTAATCTTCTTATATTTATCCGGATAATTGAGTTTGAGGTTCTTACATTGTTTTCCTTCACATGCCTGGTGTACTTATTGAAATGCCGGTTTAAAAATCTGCTTATATACATATATGATGAAAATTATTTTTATCTCTTACTTACACTTTCTCTCTGTGTTTGTGTTTCTGTTTAATTTTTCTTTTTGTGATGATCACCAAACCCTTGGTGTGAGCAAACGTGGAGACTTTTGGTGATCGTGATGTTGGCGAAAATGTTGTTGTTTAGTTAGGCTTCCTGGATTCTTTGTTGCTCATTGTTGAACCTTTCTCCTTGTGAACTGTTATTTTAATTTCATTGCTCTGCGAGCAATCCTTTTGAGACAATTGTCTTATGTTTACTTTCTGCTCATGGCCAATGTTTTGTGCCTTAGCTCCTATTATTCAGTATATTATGGATATTTGTAAAATGTTAATTCTAATATACTTTATCGGTGCTCTATTTTTATATTATAAACATGCGACATTTTATTTATTAGAATTATTCTATTAAATTGGGACGTTACATGATTCGTGTTATATTATGCTCATAATCATACTTAGGGTTAAAAATGTTTTAGTCCCTAAACATGGACGAATTCCACTTGGACATGAAATTGGAATTCGTCCATGTTTGAAACTTTGATACATTTTTGCTCAAACTTTAAAAATAAATGAATATAGTTCTTTTAACTCAAAAGTATTAACTTTTCTTTCCGTGTTAAGCAGCCTTGGAGACTTATATTTGAGTTAGAACGTGTCAAACAATGTAAACAACTTAAATGTCAATCCAAAACGTCAGTGAGATTACAAAGACTATATACATTCATTTATAAAGTTTGAAGACCAAATTGTGTCAAAATTTGGAACAAAGACGAATTTCAATTTTACATTAAAGTTTAATGGCTAAAAATATATTTAACCCTTATATTTATTATGGTATAATATTTATTACGAGAATAATATGTATATATTTTATAATATTTTATATATATATATATATATATATATATATATATTATTTTTCGGTTCGGATGAATGGAAATTAACTTCGTGTTTATTTCGTTGTAATTTTCTCACAATATTTTCTATGTATCAATAAACTAACTTCTCTTTTTGAGCTTTTCAATAATAACTTTTTTTTTATTTCTTTTAAGTAATAACTCTTTTTATGATTTCGTGAATTCAAAACTCTATTTATCTCTTATTGCGTTATAATAGCCATTAGCTTAGTGTTTGCCTCAGTTAATAATCGCATACCTTTATATACGATAAATCAATCCTTATGTGTCTGTTTCACCAAATTTTAATCTCAAATCATTCAAATACCTCAATTCATTTCCTATTTGTCCTTCTGCCCTTAAACAAATGCATGGAATTAGGTTGAAACACACTTCAATATTTTGTTCTTGTCTTTGTTTTCAATCAAATCAATTGAGTATAATGCTACAATTTATGAAAAAGAGAAAGATAGATGCTTTAAATGAGTTATCCAAAAGGCTTGACAAAACCCTAAAAAAGTCATGAAACAGCTGGAGAAAACTATAAAATGATGTTGGGATCTGTGGTCTATCCACCATTTTTCTTCTCAATAATTGGAAACTTCGATCGGAATAAAAATGAATTGGTTTATGATAGTGCCATGGTCGGTGTTATTAGCCTTTTTGAGCTGGAAAATACAAATTTATTGACCCCACCATGTGTTTTCCCACATATTTTTATTATCACAAATTAGCTTCAAATTTACAATTCAGATATTATCATAACATTAATAACATGTCAAACATAAGGGTCAAAAGTGATTGGAAAAACCAATAATTAACTATGAATAAAAAAAAAAACTCATTTTCCCTAATGAAAGGCTACATAAAATATGTTTCTTTTGAATCGTCATACTTTATAGGAAAAAAATATAATGCGGCAAATTAACAACCCATAAATTTTATATTATAATTTTGATGACTTACTTATGTTTGATTAGAAATTATAAACTTATTATGAAAAATACGCACACATAAATTCTAAACATAACAAGGTTAAAAAATGATGAAAATGGTTTCAGAATATTTTTATCATAATTCTCAATTTTTTTATTGTAAATTTAGCAAAAATATATGAATTAAATATGTTATTGGTGATTGAAAATTGAAATTAACTTTTGTATTGTTTAAATTAAAAAAGAAAATGTACCTCTTATATAATTTTTAAAAGGAAAATTACCTCTTGACAAAGAAACTTTTGACAAATTTAACAAAGTTTCTAAAAATAGAATTAAAACAGATTAAATTTTTATTTTTTAATTAAAATAAAATAATAAAATAATGTTTTTTTACTTGAATAGGAAATTTTGTCAAAAACTTTGTTAAAAAGTTTGTTAATCTATCATAACTCTTTTTAGAATGGTAACGTATGTATTGGTATGTATTGGAAACGTACATGTAACATGCTCGCAAGGTCAGTAACCGTTTAAGTTAATGTTGTTGTCTCTAGAAACTGAAAACGGATTTTTTTGAAAAAATATAGTGACTAAAATAACCTTTTATTTTTATTTGAGAGACTAAAATTAAATTATTCCGAATTTTAAATACTGAAAATATAATTAATTAAGTTAAATATTATATTACTAATTTTTTGTTTAATTGTGTTTTTATTTTATAAAATTTGGGATAAAAGCGATTTAATTTTGGTTTCTTAAAATTTTAAAAAGAAAACATTTTTTTCTTTTAAATTTGAAAATAAGTTTTAAATACAAATTTGAAGAGTTAAAATTATTTTTAAAAATTAATTTAATTTTTAAAATAAATCTAAGAAAATAAAATTATATTTTAAATTTTTTTTTTAAAAATTTAGTAAAACTAAATTGATTCAAACTTTTATTTGAACATGTTCAACAAAATAAAATTTCTATTCATCCAGTTAAAAGTATAAGTTCTAATTAAATCAAAATACCATAATGCTTTTTTTTTCAAGTTAAGAAGAAACGTAATTCTCTTGGAAACATACGCTAGACTTAATTTGTGAAATTTTTCCGCAAATGACACTATTGTAAAAATAATCTAAATAGATTCAGTTTAACATTATTTTCTTAACTAAACATTCTTTCCTATTCAAGGCGGAAAGATGATTATTAGTAACTCGAATTTTTACTTCTATTAGAATGTTTCAGTGACAAAAACTCTACTGAAATTTAGTTTTTTAAAAATCAAGATTTGAAAAGTTTAAAAAGAAATTCGTTGTTAATAATGAAAAAGAGATTTTTTGTAGTTGTTCTAATATGAAAAATAAATTTCCAAAAAATCAAATTGAAATTCCTACTTACTGATCAGGTGACAAAAATGCTACCAAAATTCAGTTCCCCGACCAGCCAAACAGAAGTTGGAATTCAACTCTCAAAAAAGTGAATTCTCACTTGAAGAGGGAACTATGTTAATTAAGAAACAATGTTAAATTGGATCGATTTTGATTAATATTTTTTTAGAACAGTACCATTTGTGGAAAATTTTCTTAATTTGTTAAGCAATACAGATAATATAATATATATTTTTTTATTTTTAAATAAACTAAAAAAAAGAACAATTTGTACTTGAAAGAGATAGGTGGGAGCGTAACGCCGCTTTGAGCAGTGTGTTCATCAGCGTACTTTGTCGTATTACCCTTTGCCAGCTCAGCTTGTAATCTGATGCAAAGGTGAAACCTTTATCATCACTTGAGATACCCACTTTCACACACACACACACACACTACCTTCCCCTCTTCCTTCCTTTGGGGTGTGTTGTGTGTTCCATCCAACTCCAACTAGTCACAGATTCTTCTCCTTGGATGCATTGCACCAGAAAGTGAAGGGAAGGGAAAAGAAGAGAGGCGTAAACAGTTATACACCCCAAAATGGAGAGGGCTCTCACTAAAGTTAGCAGCTTGAAGGTGGGGTTGGGGAACTCATGGATCACCAAGAAGGCCAAGGAGGAGTTCTCTAACATCTCTGGAGACATCTCTGTAAGTATTTTCTTTTTGGGTTTCTCTTGCATTGCATTGTTTTTTATTTTTCTTATTCAGTGTTGTTTGGTTCTAACGTTGTGACCTTTTGGTGTTTGAGAGATCTGAAATAGAAGCTTTGTCAATTGATGTTCTTTGTCTCCATTTTAGGGTTATAGATTCCCATGATGCTTGATTCTTCATTAAAAGTTGTACCTTTGGTTATGTCTGTATGATGGGTATGGTTTTCCTTTTTTACTTCATCTAGAGAAATTTTCTGGGTTTGGGAATGTGGAATTTCTTTTTGAACCTATTTCTTGTTTGCTTTGTTTGAAGAAAGGAAGGGGAAAAATGTGAAAGGGAGTGTATGTTGCAGATGAAGGAATGAATGATTTTTTTTTTAAACCTTTTACAGCGTTTTTAGTCCTTCATCATGATTCTCTTTGGTTTCAGATAGTGAAATGACATGGTTTGCTTATATCGGAGGAACATATGTTTGCACAAAAGTTTAAAGATTTTGGTGCTTGATTTGTGTTTTAGCCTTGGGATTTACTGTGGATTTTGATGTCACTGCCTTGTTTTTGCTGAAGAAAAAATTGTGATCTTTTGCAGACCTTCTCAAATACGGTAGAAGAAAAGGCAAAGTGGATCTTCAACAAACTGAAAGGTATTAATGTGTTTTGACCCTTAATGTTCATGGATGTTCATGTATGCATACTAAGATTTACTTCACCCAGTTATTTTAGTCAATTTAAACATAAACCAGGAGAGACTGTATACCAGAATGCTTATGCTCACATTTCTAAATCTTGTATTTTCCTACATATAAATCTTCATTGTTTCAATAAGCACTTATACAGCACTATGATAAACTAGGAGGAATGTGTACCAAAACATTGAATCAATCGATTTATGAACAACTTTGATTCTAATAATCACTGATTTTCCTTCCCCTCCTTTTTTCCCAGGGAAGCCGCAAAAGGGCCTACCGGAACTGCTCCGAGAGTACAATTTGCCGGCAGGGCTATTTCCGCAGAACATAATCTGTTATGAGTTTGATGAAACGAAGGGTAAGCTGATAGTGTACTTGCCATCTGCAAGTGAGGTGAGTTTCAAGGACTCTTCTGTGGTGAGATACGCAACCAGAGTGAAAGGGGTGCTTACAAGGGGAAAGCTTTCAGCAATAGATGGAATGAAAACGAAGGTTCTTGTGTGGGTGAAGGTGACAAGTGTTGCAGTTGAAGGTTACAAGTCTGATAAGGTGTGGTTTACTGCTGGTGTAAAGAAGTCAAGGCCAAAAGATGCATATGATACGCCTCGTGATGCTGTCAGAGTAGCAGAATTCTGAGTTTACAAATGTTTGTTATTATTATTATGTCATTACTATTATTGGTATGGAATAGGTAGTCTATATATTCTTGGAAATGTTTACACTCTGTAGGTATACAAGTTAGGAACCTCTTCTCTGTTATTTTCTATTAATGATCTGGTCATTCATTGTCTCATTGAACGTGATTGGTTTTTGCTAGTTTCAATGGACCATACAAGTTCAAACATGTATTTCATGGGTACTGTTAATCTTGTGAAAGTTTGTTATTAAATCGGCGAGTCCGTCGTCTCTTAATTCAAATATTTTTGATGATGAATTTTTAAAAGAATTAACTTGGTAACGTTGAAACGTTGAAAAAGTACACTCAATTTTACAGACGTTCCTAGCGTTAAAACTAGTTCAAATAATTTATACCATAAAGATGGAGTATATGAACAAAAGTTCAATGGGTCTGCATCCTTTTTTTTTTATTAGTTTCCAATAAATATCATAATACAGTTCAATGGGTCTGGAATATTTGGAATTATTTACTAAATGCAAAGGCCAAAATTTTCATTGGTAAAAAATTGCAAGAATTGTTGTTACTACAAACTAATCTAGCTTCAGCTTCTTACTATTTGCTAAGAAACTGTATTTGTAGCTCGAAGAATCTCATACAAGGATAGAACATTTTCAATAGTCAATAAACCAATAATGCACCATTCCAAGAAATCTGATTTCCTGTTCTGCAGAACTTCTTGAAGAAAATGAATATTGTGCTGCAGACAACCAAATCGATGTAATTAGCTTTAATACGACAAACATCATTTGAACATAATAACTACCCTCAAATACTATGTTTAATATACAGGGGGAGATGGTGTTCATAATTTTAAGCACATTATTGTGATCCAACGGCCTCAGATTCTGAACATTTTCAAATGCATTGTTTAGATGAAATGACTAATACTTTATAGAGGGTCAAATGGATATATAATATAATGGGCAGAAATACCTCTACAAATTTCAATTTGAAATCCAGGTTTCCAAATCGTTGTGCAACTTCATACTCCTCCCTAAGATACTCATATATTTGAGCATACTTAGCATCCCTCCAAGCAATTTCGGATCTGATTAATCAAAATCCACAATAAAACATTAACCAAATCTTCTAACTGTTGACTACGATGAAATTAATCCAGAAACCAAATATTTGAAATCTTTTGGGATACTACAACAACAAAAGTCTTTTCCAACTAAGTGAGGTTGGCTAGGGCATACTATAATCAGAAATTTTCAATATATTATTACATCAGCATATACATATTTTTCTAAAGCCTAAAACAGGACGAAAATACCTCTCAAAGAGCCCAACTTTAAGAATCACATCGGCCAAATTTGAGTTAGCCTTCCCAACAAGCTGAAGTAGTTTCTTCTTATCCATAGTGAAGGTTCCAGTTTTCTCCATTCCACGGTTTATGCCGGCGAACTCTTCAACTAAACCATCAACCTGATAATAAGAGAGAACAAATGTCAAATATTCAATGGTGCCATTTTAAGGGTTGTCTTTTTTCTTCAGGGTTAACACATGACAAACAAAGTACAAGGAATAAGATGATGTTTGGCAAATATTAACCTGCGAGACAAAATAATCCAGAGCTATGCTTTGCCCCAGTACACTTCCAATTATACGGATACCATCAGTATCCAACGATTTCAGAACTATGTAATCTGGACCTCCTTGCATGTCCTCAACTAACAATGGCTTCTCCTTTATTGCATAATCTAATCACACAAAAACAAAAACATGTTAAATATATACACTACAGAATTCAAAAGAACTTCAAGTTGAAGAAACTTACCATCTTTTCTCATCTCTCTAAGTAAACCAGATGCATGCCTCTTAACTAATTCCAGGTAATCTTCCACTTCATGATCCTCAATATTGAACAAGACAGCTGACCCATACTGATATACAACCATGTATTGACAGTTGCTTGCTTTCACGTGAAATCCAGGTCCCTGAATCAAACGCCTAAAGTTGTTCAGAATTTGTTAAATCAGTCATGTATCTGTACAATTTAGTTACAGATATGGTTATTATGAACACTTGAATCTTCTTTTAACTAGGGAGCATTATTTTCCTTTATGATACAGTGAATTAATTCACTCATCATCAATAAACAAAATATCGTTACTTATGATGCAGCTCAAGCTACATAAATCAGAATATGTAGCTTGAATTTTCTCTTATCTTTCCCTTAACCTTCAAATGCACACATAATTTCAATGACACGAGTCTAATAAAAAATCTACCCTCACGGCTCATGATCCCAATCTAGTCTGGACATTCGACATGCACATGGAGCTCCACGAGGAACATCAACAAAGTATTATTATAATAAACCTAGTATCCTAAAAATGATGGACAAGTAAATACTCAATAAAGATATTTAAGAACTATTTAGTGACATGCTAATTTCTATAGAAACACAAAGGCTCTTCAGAAAAATAAAAATAGTAATAAACCTTACATTAGAACCCAAATTAAAGTCACAGAAGCGGAGAGCAACATAGTTTGAAGATGAGCGAGAAGAGGGAGGAACAATGTTTCTGTGATTATCAGCCTGGATGCCCTTCAAATTTATACTGCCAAAATGATGAATCTGAGACAGCCAAATCGTAGAGAACAAAAACAGGACAACAAAAAGACATGTGAGGGGAAAGGGTTTCAATTCAAACCCAGAAAACAAGGAAAAACGGAATGCATCAATGTAAAATAAAAAACAAAAAATTCTAAGAAAACCTGATAATCTTATAAATCATATACGAGCATTAAAGTTACTGCTTAAATAAAACAACCTAAAAAAGCACTCCAAAATCCCAATCTGATAAATAAATGCAACAAAACTACAGTCCCCGCACAAACGCACACGGAGTCTTCTAAATCTAACACTAAACAGAAGTATTACAGTAAAATATAGGCCAACTAGAAACATAAAAGCTATAAATTTTTAAATTCAAATAACAAAGTAAGCTGCAAATTGTACACATCAAAATGAATTAAAACAAAAACAATAATCATAAAACTCTAAAGCCAAATCAAAAATTAAAACTAAGAAGTACAAATTTCAACTCCCATACAACATGGTCTTCTCCTCTTGAATGGAACAGTAGCGGAAGTAATAAGTAACATCGCAGAAACGAGCGTCCGAGAACGACCCATTTTCACAAAACACAAGATAGCAAAAGGGGCCATCGAAAGTATCGAGCTTGAATAAGATAGGATACTGGGGTACCTGGTAGAGAGGAAATAAGCTTTGACGGGGATTTTGACGGTGGGGTCGATGTCCGGGGCACTTAACCCGATTGGATCCGGGTCGGGTATTTCGGAAGGTGCGGCGGCGAGAGAGATAGAACGGTTGAAGGAGAGAAAGTGGGATTTGGAAGAAGAGGAAGAAGAAGATGATGAAGAAGTGATTAAGCGTTTATAGAACAGTGAGAAGGTTTTCCATCTTCCACCCATTCGCTGAGAGGAAGAGGGTCTTCTTCCGATGATTTTCTGTTTTGTTTTTCGCTTTGCTTTTGCTTTGTGTGGTGACTCTTACTTTCTTTTCCTTTTGATGGCACTGTCGAATGAATAGGTGTAATTACGCAGGAATTTTTTCAACTTCCCTTTGTTTTGTTTTCTTTGATGTGGATTCAAATTTTCGATTCAATCTATAAGTTTGGATTCTCTTTTTCTTTAATTTAACGATTAAATTTTACTAAAGCTAATTATAATTAGATTTACTTATCGCTTAAGAAATAATAAAATTAAAACTTTTCTTACAAGAAATCTTAAATAATATGTTTTTAATTTATATAGCTATCTAAGAAAATAAACTACGGGATAAATTATTAAAGTTTTATTTCTATTATGATAGCATCGGGCTTTTTTCTCTTGGTTTTCTTGTTATTTTGATTAGTGTTTTCTCAAAATGGTCATAGCATAATGTTGAGAATTGTGCCTCTAGGTGATTTTCATTTTCCCCAAATATTCATCCAAGACTCGTTCAAGGATAAAATGAGTAAAGCATATATGCTTTAGGTATTCAATAAAAAAATATCAAAAAAAAACTTTTTATTGCTAATATTTTTGTATTAAATTAATTATAAAATGATATTTAAGAAAAAAGCATCAAAATTTTTTTTAGTATTAATATATATCTTTGAAATTAATTATAAAATTATGTTTAAGAAAAAAAGCCCCAAAAAAATATTTTATTATTAATTTTAAACATATCCGTCAGGTATTCGTTATACGGGTACCCGCATAATTTTTTTATATCCACGAATATTCACGAGTATTCGCGATATTTACAAAAAAAATAAAAAAATATATTTAACAACATATTTTAATCCTAAATTAAAATACATAACATTCATAAATTTTAAACAAAGTACAAATAACCCATTTAAATAGTGTTGAATGACAATTTACAAAGAAATTATTTTTTTGTTAAAACTAATTGTTAAAAAATAACCCATTCAAAATCAATATGTTAATATTTTAATCATGTTATTTTTTTATTTTTTTTAATTTAAATTAGAGTATAGCGGGTATGTGTATCCACGGGTACAAATACTATGATACCCGTACCCGCTCCGTTAACATGCGGGTATTAAAAAAACACATACATGTTACTCGCGGGTATCCATTTACAATATTCATTTCCTACCCATTGCAGGTTATATCCGCAGATACCTGCGGGTACGGATTTTTTTGACATCCCTAATTGCATCCCTTAAATCTCCTTATCTTGAATCTCATGTTGTCTATGTGTACCAATATCCTCATTTCTAGTTAGTAGGGATGGCAATGCGGCGAGACGAGGATGAGTTTCGTTATCACATACCCATCTCCATTCATCCTCATTTCCAAGCTCAATGGGTATCAAACTTTTATCTCATCTCCATCCCCATCGGGTAATGGGTATAATCTTGTACCCATACCCTTGTTTTTTTACTACTTCAATATTAATTTTAATTAATTTTTATAAAATAATAAAAAATTATGGTAAAGAAAACATAATATTATCAAATATTCAATATTAGGAGGATGGTTGTTTCTTCGATATCAAATACTTTGGAATAAATTATAATTATTTACATTTTATATTAGAATACCAAATAAAATTTCATGAGAACCAAAACATTTATTAAATTCACAAATATTAATGAAACCTAGTTGATAAAATTTAAAAATATTTTTAAAAAAATATAAAAAAAAAACAAATATTCAAATTAAAATATATTTTAAATGTTTGTTTACTTCAATTTTTTAAATTCTAATGAATCTCTTTGTTATACACATAATATATCACTTGATCAAAATGACGCAAAGAACAAATAATAGACATAATAATAAAATTTTGACATAGATCTTGTATTTTTTGAACTCCAATATATATTGGATGGTGATAAAAAAATATTCATGACAATTACATTAAATTTTTATATTTTAGTAATTAAAATTTATTTATACAATTATAGTGAAAAAATTACAATATGATTGATAATGAGTTAGAAAATAAAAAATACTTAGATAAAATATATTGAAATAGTATTTTACACAGTGAAAATAAATAACAAATAAAAATATTAAAAAATTAACAAATGTGTGTCTTAGAAACAATTTGAGAGACTATTGAAAAAAATCGCACAAAGAAAAACAAATGTATAATTAAAGGTATGATAAGATGAAAAATACCTTAAAGATCTAAGAAAACTTTTCAAATATCAACATATATACTTAATGATTGAGAAATAACAAAAATTATTTTAACGAATCAAAAAAGTTATTCAAATAAAATAAAAATTATTAATAATAAGTAAAGAATTTTTTTTATATTACCATCACCTCTGCCATCTCAAACAAACCTATCCTTCTCAACCAATCTATGTATTTTATACTAATACATAATTCTCAACTTGACTAATCCAGTTTCTCTGAATAAGGCCAGTATCTATACATATTTCAAAATCCTCCAAAACAAATTATCTAATTGAAGTGCTCAAACAAGGATATAACAAAAGTATGTAATAGACGAAAAGTTTATTAATGAATAACTTTTTTTTTTCTCTTTTTATGAATGACTATATCAACAATATCATAAAAACTAGTTTTGTATTTGTTTCTTCACTTCATCTCTTTGGTCAAATAAATTACCTGAATAGATATAAACTACTTTAAACGAACTAATAAATTTAACTAGATATAACTAAATATATGATTCAAAATGACTATTTGTAACTTAATAACTTAGTCAAAAATGTAATTAGATAATGACTCAGTTGAAATGATTGGTCTAATTAAATAATAACTTGGTAAAAATGACATATACAACTAGATAATAACTTGGTTGAAATGATTTATCAATCTAGATAATATATTAATAACTTAGCTGAAACTATTTGTTCGAGTAGATAATAACTTATCCAAAGCCAATTAGTGTGTGTTTGGTTTTTAGTTTGGAAGCTCAAATCTAAGTTCATTTTGTATTGAAAGTCATAAATGATGTTAAACAATTTTTTGTTATATTTCATTGAGATCCAATCGTGGGTTGCTTTCAAAACAAAATCATAAAGTTTTTTTTGTTGAATGAGATTTTCATTCAACCAAAGATATTTCTTCTAAGTACAATCTAAACACGCTTATTACTTAATAATTTCACTAAAATAATTTATCCTATTAAATAACTTTTTAAAGCTTTGACTGTGAAGCGATTGAAACACACGTGATAATTTTTTAATAGAAGAAATTGGGATACAAAGTTTAGTGCTATTAAAAGTATATATATATATATATATATATATATATATATATATATATATATATATATATATATATATATATATATATAATATAG
>Ga0214543_1009010_pt1 | contig 15877 bp, 4 predicted proteins | sample CNSS2metaG_FD_160094 | JGI IMG/M metagenome (GOLD analysis project Ga0214543, IMG submission 160094) | Root nodule microbial communities from cowpea collected in UCLA plant growth center, Los Angeles, California, USA - CNSS2 | ecosystem: Host-associated > Plants > Roots > Nodule | place: USA... | reverse complement strand
ATTCACAGAATGGGTCGTGGTGGTCGGAAATCACAAAATCAGAAATTTAGGATTAACAAAATTGGGAATTTAGGTTACAAATCGGGTGAAATGGAACCACAACTCAAATTAGGAACATACTTGTCTTCGCGGTGGTCGTGGCGGTCGGAATCGTCTGCCAATCGCAGTCCGACGGTGGCTCCGCTGTTTTCGCGGTGGTCGTGGACGCTGTTTTCTCCAAATAGCGAACGCCGTGGTGGATGTCAAGGTGGAGGAGAAGAGAAGCGGGTATGGTTAGCGACGACGACGTGGTGGCCTGTGTGTTTCGCGGTGGCCAGCGGCGACGTAGCCAGGGCAGACAATGGAAATCGGAGAGAGAGAGTGCGCGGAGGGAGAGATTGGGTGGGTGGGTGGGGAGCGCAAACAGAGAGACAGTGAGTGAGGGGTGGCCTGTGTGTTTGGCGGTGGCCAGCGGCGACGTAGCGAGCGCAGGAAATCGGAGAGAGAGAGTGCGCGGAGGGAGAGATTGGGTGGGTGGGTGGGGAGCGCAAACAGAGAGACAGTGAGTGAGGGTGAGGGATGCTGAAATATGCACGTGGGTGGGATATTTTTAATTAACTGGTACGGGCCGCGGGCTGGCCCGTTTTGGCCCACGGGTTGGCCCGACGGGCCAGCGGGCTTGACGGGCCGGGCTGTATGGGGTTGGCGGGTTGAATTTCTTAACCCGACCCATGTTTTTTTTGTCGGGCTGGCGGGCTGACCCGTCGGGCCCAGCCCATTTTGCCATCCCTAAACATACAACAACAAAAAAACCAACCCTTAAAATGCAACCATTCACATATGCATAAACATCAATCAATAAACCCACATATCATCAATAAACCTATGCAAATATATTAGGAGTTTGTGGAGTTACCAAGTTGTTTCATAGACCACTAGAATGCCAGAAAAAGGGACCAACTTCTTCACTCTTGTTGTTTACACCACAACCACCGCTCCAACATTGCAGTGCCACCGCTCCAACACTATAACGACCTTGTTTTTTCAGTTGGTCTCCCACCACCACGCCTTCACTTGGGAAGATCAAAACATCTGCAAAATAGGGCATTCAATGGGGGCTTAATCAGTTGGGAAAACCAATTTCTTCAATTGATAAACCTAATCAAATATGAGTTATTGAAACTCACTAGCTCATTTCACTATGAACGTGAGAAAACTTCGAAGCCACCAACACTCTTTCGGTGTCCACCAGCCACCACCTCCAACATCGAAGCCACGAACACGAACCCACCACGTCTTCAGGGCGAAAACTCGATAGCTCCATCGCGTCTTCAGCGCCGAACCCACCACATCTTCAAAAACAACGCCTTCACTTTGACTTTGATATCTCAAGCTCCACGTCTTTAGGGCAAAAGTGAGTATTTGGGCTGAGAGCAAATTGAAGAAGAAAGGCAACTCTATCGGTTTGCGAATTGGTCAATGATACTTTGTGGAGAGGGATTAGATGGCAACAAATGAAAATTGAGAGAGGGGAAGAGTTAAGCGCGAGAGATGAACTTGAAAATGAAAATGAAGAGGGAAGTTGAAAATGAAATTGGGAAAGTGAAATTGTCAGCTACTTCTTTCTCTTGGCGTCGGCCATCCGACACATACGATATAAAATAATAGCTTTTAGAATTAGGGCAATCCATCTCACAATGAAATAAATATTTTTTTCTTTTTTATTATTATATTGTGTCGGCTAACCGACCTCTATATTTATAAAATTAATACTATTTTTTGTTCTGTCTCACATTACTTTAATTTTTTATTTATTTCTCTTCATATTGCGTCGGTTAGCCGACAAACAAAATTTTGTTATATTTTTTTAATATCTGTAGCTTCCCCAGTACCACGCTAATATTAAACTAATTTAATTCTTTTATTATTATTTTAAAAATTAAATAGAAGGGTCATTTAGCCGACACTTATGCAAGATAAAATAGTGTCCCATCACCCTTGCTAAGAAAATGATATCATTTTTTATTTAATTTTTTGTTCATGTTGATCAATTAGCGTCCCTAAGCGGATGCTAATGTAAAAATTTTGCGTGAACTAACCAACGCTAAGCCTGATATCTTATTTTGTGTCTATTTTATGTCTGTTCTGGGTCATTTTTATGGACTCTAATAGCTTCCAAAAATAAGCCGACGGTAATATTTGGACTCTAACTCAATATATTCTGGTAGTGGCTGCATAACTTCATGAGGTTGTAGTTTTCACAAAAAATAATTAAATAATTTTTTTTCATAATTTTAAATTTAGTATATTAAGCAAAAAAAATTACAAACTATCCACGATGTATTACCGATGTATTACTAACATTCTCTCTTTCTTTCCTCATAAATATGTGAACATCCATAGAAGCAACCAAGTAAAGTCTGTGCTTCCCTTTTCGCATGTACCGGATAATCTAGTAAGGTTTTGATGGATTAGACTAAAGGTTGATATGGATTAGACTAAATTCAGACTCGGACGGGACTTGCTTAATAACATATACGGATCAAGCAGGCCCGACGACCATAAGAGGTTATGGTCGTCGGGCCTAAAGATATAAACGGGCTAGGCGGGCCCGAAAAATCGAACGAGTCAATCAGGCCCAACGATTCGAAAAATTCGAGTGAGCCTAATGACCCGACGAGCCAGGTGGGCCCGAAGACCCGAACGAGTCAAACAGGCTCGAAGACCCGAGCAAGCCAGGCGGGCCCGATGTCCCGAATGGGTGAAGCGAGCTCGAAGAATCGAACGGATCAAGCGAGCCCAATGACCCGAACGGGTAAGGCGGACCCAAAAACCTAAACGGGTCAGGCAGACCCGAACACCTGAACGAGTCAGGCGAACCCGAACACCTGAACGAGTCAGGCGAACCCGAAGACCTGAACGGGCCAGGCAGGCCCAATGACCAAAACAGGTTAGGCAGGTCCAAAGACTCGAACGGGTCAAATAGGGCCAAAGACCGGAACGGTTCAAATAGGCCCAAAGACCGGAACGGTTCAAGCAGGCCCAAAGACCCGAACTGGCAAAACGTGCCAGATGACCAGAACGGGCCAGGCAAGCTCGAAGAACAGAACAGGCTAGCCGGGTCCGATGACCTGAACAGGCCCGGCGGGGCCGATGACCTGAACAAGCCCGACGGGCCCGATTACCCAGACAAGCCTGACGACCTGGATGGGCCTGACGATCCGGACAAACCTGATTACTTGGATGACCCAGACAGGCTCGACGACCCGGACGAGCCCGACGCCCCGGATGGGCCCCATGACATGAACAAGGTCGGCGGGCCCGATGACCCAGACAAGCCCGACGACCTGGATGGGCCTGACGATCCAGACGAACCTAATGACTCGAACGACCCAGACGAGCCCGACGACCCGGACGAGCCGACGAGCCCGACTCCCCAAACGGGCCCGATGACCCGGACGATCTGAATGGGCCGGACGGACCTAGACGGGCCGAAGACCCGGACAGGCCCGACGATCTGGACAAGCCGGACAACCAAGACGTGTCTGATGACCCGAACGAGCCTTACGACCTACACAGGCCTACGACCCGGATGGCACGACGACACGGACGTGCCCAATGACTCGGACGGGCCTTACGACCCGGAAGGGCCCAACGTCCCGTTCGTATCATCGGGTTTGTCCGGGTCGTAAGGCCTGTGTAGGTCGTCGGGCCCGTCTGGTTAGTCGAGCCTATTCGGGTCGTCGAGCCCGTCTGGGTCGTCGGGCCTGTCTGGGTTGTCCGGGTCGTCAGGCCCGTCTGGGTCATCGGGCCCATCTGGGTCGTCCGGGTTGTCGATCCCGTCCAGGTTGTCGGGCCTGTTCGAGTCATTGCGCTCGTTCGGGTCGTCGGGTCCGTTCGGGTTGTCAGGCTCGTTCGGATCGTCGAGCTGTCGGGCCCGTCCGGGTCGTCGGGCCCGTCCGGGTCGTAAGGCCCGTCCTGGTCGTTCGACCTATTCGAGTCGTCATGCTTATCCGAATCTATTTTAAAAAATAATATATTTTTCATGTTGAAGATGAAAGCTCATGGGTTAACTCTGACCCACAGGGTTTTTGGCCCTGTGGGCTTCTTTGATGGAGTTTTTTTTCAATGTGGGCTTTTTTGGCCCTAGCCCACATGGGTCAGGGCCAAGTCCTGTGGGCTGAGCCAAATTGACACCTCTATGGGTTGACTTGACGACTTAGACTGGTCGTGCCTAACGACCTGTACGAATTGAGTCATGTTGGCCTTAATGACACAAGTTTTAAAAAATTCAATTTAAATTTCTTTTATTAAAAATGGATTCTGGATTTTGAACTTGATCTAAATATTTGGATTGGATTTAAATCTTGATCCAAATATTTGGATATAGATTTTAAAAACATCCAAACTACTTTTGCTAAAAAAATGGATTTGGGTCGAAAATTTAATCCAATTATTTGGATCTAAAATGGATGTGGATGGGATCATTAAAAATCCCGTCCATGCCCACCCCTACACAACACACATAGAATATTTGTTTGTTGTTTGAGATAACAATATATCAATCTCAATGTAATATTTGATCGTTAAAAAGAAATTATCATTTGATTGTTTAGAAAAAAAATGTTTCTCAAGATATTATCTCTGTTTTTAGCATGTCCAACCACATTTTCTGTATAATTGAATTTAATATGTTTTTTCTAAGTTAATTTACCAAAGCATTATTAAAAAAATATATATTTTTTACCAATTTTATTTTAATTTAAAAAAAATACTTATAAATTTTATTATAAAAAATAATTTGCAAAAATTATTATTAATTTTTTTTTAAAATATTTTGTATAGAGTATTTTTCACAACAAATTTTGTAAGAAATATATATAAATTTATTATTTTGTAGAAAATAATTATGTAAAAAAAATCACTTAGTAATTAAAACTTTTAGAAAAAATCACAAAAAGTAATATTTTCTTACATTTTTTTAATAAATTTGAAAAAAAAAACTTATAAAATATGAAAGATTATAGTGAAACATATATGTTGGGTGCATACACTTGATAAAAATAACTGACGAATATCATTCTTTGAATAAAGATAGATTTCAGGGATGCAAAATGTTTAATGTACAAGTATCTTTTCCGTTCAATTTATTTTATCAATTACACTCAATACTAAAAAAGCTTTCATCAATTTTGTTACCTTTTGTTCCTAGATTTACACACGTAAAAGAACCTCACTGGCCATGGTGGTATCGCTACTGTGACCAAAGATGGAGAATTTCTGTTAAATCCCTGGACAGAGGGTACAAGTCTTCGAAATCACAGGTCTTACCGTCTTAAGTTATTTTAATTAATTAATGTTTTGTAAATTTAATTTAAAGACTGTCTACCTGATTCACTTTCCATGAAATTATTTCTACTTTGACCGTAAGCACTTGATATCCTTCTTAATTTTTAATCCTTTACACAACAGTTATTAATTATAATAACCAAATGGGACTACAAATCAGAGAATTAAATAGATCACCTACATAATAGCACGCTAATGACATATTATACTACAATTTGTGTAAGTTCCAAAACCAACAAACATAAACAGGATTCGCTATCTTGGCCCTGAGATATTTTGTGAAGACATATAAGAAAAACCATGGGAAGGTGAATCACTCGGTATGCTTGTAGATCTACGTGCTTCGTGATGCATCAAAGAGCCATACTCAGTTTCTTCCGCTATAGTGGAAGCTTCAGTAAACCTTCGGCCATAAAAGCGCAGGAAGTTCAGAGATTCTATCCTGGGATGTGGCAATGGAGTACCACCTTCCAACATGCCAACAACAGTCACCATGTTTGGCCTCAGAACAGGTTCTTCATGAACGCAACACAAGGCAATGCGAATCACTTTCTCCACTTCTTCATATGTCACACGTCCTTCTAGCCTTGGATCAGCCAACTCCAGGTAACTCTTCTGTTCATGCATCTCCAATGCAAATAGCGGAAAATAAACCAACCCAGTTGTTGATGATGTGGAGGAATGGCCTCCACTGCTGCTTTCATCCATGCTATGGCTTCTTGACCTGAAATAACAGTTCTTTCTTCCGCTGACGAGTTCAAGAAGCACCATTCCAAAGCTATACACGTCGGTTTTTTCTGTAATGGCAGAGTTGGTGAGCCACTCTGGAGCAAGATAACCACGCGTGCCTCTCATTGTTGTGAACAGACCAGACTGTTCGGGGCTCAGGAGTTTCGAGAGTCCAAAATCAGATATCTTAGCCTGAAACTGATCTTGCAGGAGAATGTTCTCGGGTTTGATGTCGCAATGGATAACCTTCTGCTCACACCCACTGTGAAGGTAAGCAAGTCCACGCGCCGTTCCAAGCGCCACCTCGAACCTCTCTTGCCATTCTAACACGGGTCCACCACCACCGAAGAGGTTCCGGTCAAGGGATCCACGGTTCATGTACTCATAAACCAACAACCGGTGTCTCCCCTGAGCACAAAAGCCTTTCAGTTTCACCAGGTTCACGTGGTGGATGTTTCCGATCACGGCGATCTCAGTGCAGAAATCTTTCTTCCCTTGAATGCCTATGTTCACTATTTTCTTCACTGCCACAGCAGATTTGTCAGGAAGCACACCCTTGTACACTGTTCCAAACCCACCTGACCCAATAAGAGTCTTGAAGTTTTCTGTGGCCTCCTCAAGCTCTTCATAGTCAAACCTTGCAGGTAATCCAGGAATGTAGAACGCATCCAAGTCCCCTGAAGAAGGTGAGTTTTTTCCTAGCTTCACTTCTTTAATCTTTGACACCAGAATCAATCGTCTCCACGCAAGGAAAATTATGGCCATCAAAATAATGAATCCAATAACAGGTAACAGCACCGCAACTGCCACTGGAAACCCCCCATTTTGAGAACTTTGCTTGTTACCACTATCATCGTTGGTACCAGGTTTAGATTCGACAACGTTAGTTTTAACAAACCCCAACATGTCTCTGTCATCTCCATTACTTGACTGAATGGACCCCAACTCATTCTCAATCGTGTAGCAAGAACCAGACGTATTTTTATACAAAATTCCCAGGCAGGAACAGTTATTGGAACAAAATTTTTGACAGGAAGATAAATCCCCTTTATACATAACCGGATCGGTGAAAAAAGTGCCAAAGTATTGAACATACCCTATATTCAAAAACGAAACAACTGCAGAATTTTCGCAAGCAAGTGGCAAGGAATAGGATCCATTGCTGAGCACACAACCACCAGAAGTACCTGAACCTACGCGGAAGTTTGGGGGACAAGAACAAACAGGTGAAGAGGAATCGGTGCTCTTAGTGCATAACCCTGCTCTCCCACAAGCCAAGGGAGTTTGACAACCATCACTTGGCCCCACAAACTCCTGCGTCAAGCCAGAGTCAGAAAAGCTATTGATTGTGAACTGCCCAGAGGTACCCAACGTGGCAATTCGAAAATTAGCCAGTGGCAATCCCAGTTGAAAAGCTGTTCCACCATCTCCAAATAGATAAAACCCTGAATTGTTCACGGCCATGTATTCCACCATATCATTTGAATTCTTAAAGACTTTTGTATCGGTTGAAAGTTTCCAGTAGGTCTGTCCAAACCATTGCAGCACTGCATCAGAGGAAGAAATTGTGAACTTGAAATCTCCTGTTGACAAGTTTGAATTGGATGCTGCACTTGACAAAGATGCTCCGACAGGTAAACGCTGTCCGACAACAATTGTGTCGGTCGGGCTTTGGAAACTCTCCCAGAGAGAACCATTGGACTTATCCTGTAAGACGAGATTTCCCATCTCGGTCAGCACAAGCCTATCTGCTTCTGATTTCAATGATGGCGTTGACCATTTGGGGTTCCCATCTTGGTCGAGGATTGTGATCCCTTTGACAGTCAAAAGCATTTGTCCAGAGTCTGAGATGGGGGCATCACGGTTAGCAGACCAAATGATAGTGTTGGACGCATCGTGAATGACACACAGGTAGAAACTTTTTTGCTGACCACCGGGGTTGAATATAGCAGCTTTGAATGTGTTATTGGGAGACAACAGGAACGTACCAAAGTCATCGATGAAATGAAGATACGAGGCAGTGAAATTTGGAGTGATGTATGAAAAAGTGCGAGCCGAAATGGTGTTGCACAAAAAGAAAATGCAAGAGAGAGTTAAGATAGGTTTCATGGTGTAATTTGAAGAAATGCAGAACCGAGACAAGTAAGAAATGGCTTTGGAATTGAGGAAGGGGAAGAGGGTGGAATTGGTCAGTTTTTGTGGTTTCAATTTTATTTTCTGGTATGCTGCTGCTACCCATTTCTGCGTTGACTATTGAAAAATTGTTACAGCCCTCACTAATAAACTCTTTCAAATTCCAATTCACAGTGAAAGCGAAGGTGTGGTGGCAATTATTTATTCTAAGATGAATAGGCAGAGAAGACACGAGGATAAAAATTAAGGAACAGAAACTTTTTTTAACGTACGAGTCATTGCCATTTCTTTCTCACATTTTAAAGCACTAATAATATTGTATGATATTGGTATATTGGTATCAGGATCAGCACTCCTTCCACAAACCTTCTTCTCCTCAAATTATTGTTGTCTAATTAAAGCAGACTAATTTTAAAAAGCAGCGACTTATGGGGCAGCATGACGTGAGTATTTAATATAGTTTAATCTGAAATAATTGCAGTAGATGCATCATACATTCTTCCACAACTCATATGTTCATGTATACTTTATTGATTTAACAAAACTCTTTGTTTTTAAAGACATATATAGTATGGGAGCTTGGAAAAGGAGAAAACATGGTACACGAGTTGTCTGCATCATGAAGTCAAGGGTGTGGCACGGCCTCCAAGCGCAGATAAAAGGGGCAGTGAAACGAAAATGGCAAATGGGTCAAAGCCAAATTGCGTGTTTACGCAAACGATGGAGTTGGAGATGGTAGCGGGTGGAATCTGGGGATGACAACTATAAAACCAGAGCAAGTACCTCTAGAAGAAAACGATTTTCGAACAGAATCTCTTGTATGATTATTTTTCTCATATGTTGGATAAGAGAAACTGATAATATTTATTTTTTTTAAAAATTGATTTTGATTTGGACTTAAATTACATTCTTAATTTGATTCTAACATGAATTACTAAAATTTTAAATCTAACAAAAATATTTGTGTCTAAATTAACCTTTACTTAATTACTAATCAATTTAAATACTAATTTTCTTGATAATCAAAAATTTGATAATTAGTTAAAATATTAGACATTAATTTAAAGTCTAATTCATAAATCAATTAATTTTTTTATTTATTTTATTCATAATAAATACTATTTGAAATATTAAAAAATTTATTTTAATATTTTATATTTAAATTAGTTACTATAATAATTAATTATTTTTTATCGTTAAGATGAACTGATATTTAATGAATTTTTTAGAGTGATATTTTATTTTAAGATTTTTTTATTATACATGGAGGAGAAAATTGTATATTGTTATTGTGGGAGGGGAATTATTTAAACAAATAAAATATTTTCTGTAATGGTTAGGATTATTGACTTAAGCAAGATATAGAAACTAAGTCATAGTCATAACTATTATAAAAAGAAAAAAGGTATTATATTGCAATTTTTTTAGATATTTTCATGAGATAAAAATTCAAATATATTATGTCATCAATTTATGTCAATTTTATCATTATATAAAAAAATATTTTAATTACCATAAAAAAAACCTTAGTAGAATAGTGATTGCACATATTATTGAAACCTTTAGTTCGTACCATATTTTTTGTAATTATTTGTATGAAAATTATTTTTCTTCCTCCTATTTTACTTCATACAAATAATTAGGTGTTTCTTCAATACTCCGGCCATAGAAAAACTTGGAATTTGAAAATAAAGACGTGATTATATAAGAAAATGAGGTATGCAAACTAATTAAATCAACTAACGCGGCTACAGTTAATGTCAAATAACTACGTGAACAACAATACTATAAGACGTTTGTTCAACATCATACTGTAAACTATTTCACTATTACAAGAAGTGAATTGATAATAACGCATTTTCAAATGCATATTTTATATATTTATTTACTTTTATATAATTTCTATTAAAAATTTTGCAATTTTGTAAGCTAGATAGAGTATTCAAAAATAAAAGTGTAAGTGTTTGGTTATATTAAGGTTTTCAGCCTAGGGGCAGGTAGGAAAAATAAATAAATAAATAGTTGTTATCTATATTTATTAGCAAAATATTAAAATATTATTTAGAAAAGTAAGATTTTGAACTTGAGAGTTTAATATGTGTGGTGTGGGGATGTGTTAACCCTCCATGGTTATCTAATTAATTAAACATTTTTTTTATTTTTAAAATGTTTTATCTCACTCTAATAATTAAAATATTACTTAAAATAAATATTAACCTATATTTTATTATTTTAAATTTTAAATTAATTATCATTATTATTGTTGTTATTACGTAAAATTCAATACAAGAGAATATATAGTTTTATATTTAGCTAGTGGACTAATGCTCCTATATATATCTAGATGCAATAAAAAGTTAGAGTTACATAATTTGTATTAGAAAATAATTGTGTTAATAATAATAAATTTTTGTTATTTATTTTATTAAAAAGAAATTACAGATACAGCTCACAATTATTATTTTACTAGTTTGAATCTCACAAGTATTTAAAACAGTATATTATAAGGTATCAAGTTTTCACAACCTGCATGCTTAACTTTTATAATTAAAGATATTCCAATTAGCTCATCCAATATTTTGATACGTAATTTTTTACTAAAACATAAAATTGATTTTAAGAAATATTTGCTTAAAATTATTATCGTTAAATTTTGTACATTTTTAATTTTAAAAGAAAAATTTGGATTAAAAGTTCTCACAACTTACATCCTTCGGAATATAAATTTAAAATAATTATATTTCTAGTAAATTATATTTTTGTTAATGGATATAAAAAATAGCTAACAAATTTTACTAAAGTGATAATATATTGTTCCAATTTATATCATGAACTCTCGTACTTAAAATGTTAAATCAAAATAACTTTTTAAAAAGAAATTTCTTAATAAAAGTTTATCTTAGTATTTATTTTTAGCTTACGAAGATAACTTTTATAATATTTATTATGCATTAATATTATTCTAATAAGTTCAACATATTTTTATACAGAATAGTATCCAATTTAAAAAATAGACATTAATGAAACTTATTAAGATTTATCGTAACAAAACATAATAATAATAATAATAATAAATGAAGAAACTTAGAAAATGATATATTAATATTATGATTGATAGATGGTTTAAAACAAGGATGTTCGATTAATTTTTTTAATATTAAAAAATGAAAGTATAAATAGAAGTTTTATAAACGAGTTTCATTATTTATAAACAGATCATCTCTTTAAAAAATTTCTTTTTAGAGCTTTCTCACATCTCTTTAGATTTTCTTATTTTATGTTCATCTTTTTGAAGATTGAAGACTACTAGAGTGATTATTGTGATGAGTTCTCCATTTATGTCCGAACAATTTCTCCAATTGAGTAAGTTAGTTTTTCTGTCATTTTCTCATGATCAATTGTTCTTTCTGGTGTATGTGAGTGATTTTAGCTCGCATGTGGCGTCTAAACTAGGGTTAGACTTAATTTACTATACTATACTAAATTATAATTAATTGTACCATATTAAACTAAAAAATAATAAATTATTTATAATAATAATTGGACTGTATTATAAAATAATTCATTTTTAAGAAACTAAACTCATGTTGTTAAGTTAACTAAGTTAACTGTTGAACTGCGGTAAATAAGTTATTAATGTGAAAGAAAAAACTAAAAGAGCAAAGTACAACAAACAAAATATTTAGTAATAGAATAAGAATTAGAGTTATGTGTTCTGTGTCTTACGTATTGTTCTCTCTCTTTTATATTGAAATATATATATATTTTTTTCTTTACTTTCTCTCCAAGAAAAATATAAAATATTTATAATTAAATTATTAAAAATATTATAAATTCATTCAAGATCTTATTTTATTTTGAATGAATTTTACTATACAGTGTTATTTTTATATTATGAATTTACAAAAGTTGTTTTTAAAAATTAAATTTTGTGACAACTTATATTTTTATGATTTTTTATTTATATTAAAGTTTTTCGTAACTTAAATATATAAATTAGTATAATAAATATTAAAATTACCATAAAAAAATTCTTAAAGAATATAAAAAGTTATTGGTTTGATGCTTCACAAAAAATATTTTAGAATTTCATAAAATTTCTAGAACATTTTTCACATAAATATTAACGAACACAATTGTTAAAAAAATATTAATTTTGAGAATTTTCTAAAATAAACCCTAAAAAATTTGACGCAACATAATAAACATATTAAAACTAAAAAGTAATATTACATAAGATTTTAAAATAAAAAATACGTCAGTACCAATATTTATATTTATTATATTAATTTTAATATTTTAATTACTTTTTAAGTTACAAAAAACTTTAATATAAATAAAAAATTATAAAGTTAAAGTATTTTTTTGGTTCCCCTATTTGTCAAATAATATTAGTTTGGTCATCAACTTTTCATTGTCTCAATTTGTTTTTCATTTTTTTAAAAATATTCAATTTAGTTCTTACGGTTAGTTTGACCAGACGGTGTTAAAATCAACGCCATGTGTCAATTTCTGTTTTTTTTTTAATTTTTTACACGTATCACTTCATAATTGTGTCATGTGTCAAAATGACTCAATTTGATCTCTATATTTGTTTTTAGTTTCAATTTAGTCTCAATTTTTGTAAAAATAAAGTAATATTGTTCCTCCTTAAATTGATACTCAATATTTTTTTATAAATCTTACTATGATATTCTTATTAAAATTAATGTTTTTATTAAATATTTCTATAACAAAAGGGTAATTAAGAGTGATAAATAGAGAATTTTATTGAATAATTTTGTAGATAATATATCTTTTATCAACTTTGATAAAGAAAATTGAAAGAAATAAAAAACAAATGGTGAATTAATTGAAAGTATGATAACATTGCAAAAGAAATCAGTGTTGCATGGAATTTGTTGTGATTGTCACATAAATTATAGAATAATTGGTTTTCAAGTCTTGGCACAGCTCAGCCTTGTCGGGCATGGTGGTTGTGGTTAGGAATCTTCAATTCATCTTATATTATTTGTGTGATCCTAAATTTTTATATTGCACCTCACTGGGATGTTACATGGTAACAATCTCTTATTTTTCTTTTACATTTTATACTTACATATCATTCATCTACAATAGTCAATTTTCACATATTTCATAACTGGGAATTTTAAATTTTAAATTTTAAATTTTAAATTTTGAATTTTAAACTTTAACTCAAATAAATACTTGAATGAAAGATGTTATTTATCTTGCTGTCTAAAATTTTATTATAGTTATTATTATTATTATTGCATTATGTGCTTTTAGTTTTAGACAAATGAAAAAAGAGCTGTCACTTTAGGAAATAAAACTGTGCTTTTACTCCAGATTTCTTCAAACATCCTATCACTCTAGGAAATTATTTTCCAGAATACAATAAATAATTCTGGATTTGTTTTATTCTGGAAAAAAAAAAAAATCTTCCCTTTCTATCACGTAATTTTTTTTCCCGAAAAGTTTCCTGATGGGGTGGATGAGAAATTTGATTGAGTGTAGGAAGCAATAGCCATTATATTATATGGTCTTACCACAGAAAGCCCAATTAGAGTGGTCCTTAAGCATGTATTATTTCCGAAGCACATGCCCTGAAACCAATCAAAAAGTGGGCAGTTTTTCCTTCACCTCCATAACGTTTTTCCTGCACCTCCTTAACTCTTCTTCCATTTTGCCCTTTTCAGATTATATAATCCATAAGTTATTTTTTTTCTAAAAAAAGTAGCATCCAGATTATTCAATTCAGAAAATAAAAATAACTTTTTTATTATATAATCCAAAATTAAAAAATAATTTTCAAATTATATAATTTAGAATTAAAACGTAATTTTGAATTATACAATTTGAAATTAAAATTGCTCAATTTTGTTTTTTTAATAAATGCTTTTTAGATTACACAATGCAAAATTTATTTGACTTTTAAATTTCTCAATCTTAAAATTTAAAAATAATTTTTTAAATTATACAATCCAAAATGTCATTGTTATGAGAAAAAATTATAGAAATATAGGAAGAAAACTGTGGAGGTGCACAAAGAAATTGTCCAGAAAGTGATATAACCGCAATTTCACGAAGCCCAAATTACTCCATTGAACTTGGCTCTTTTTTTTCTCTGAACTTTCAAAATTTCTTCCACACTGTCAAAATTTCTTTAAATCAAAAAAAAAAACCCTTTGATTATTTAAGTAAAATCACAAATATCATTCTCCTAAAATTATTTTCGGATAACAACTTTCGGAAATCAAAATATATTACCGGAAATCAACTTTCGAAAGTCAAAATATATTACCGGAAGTCGACTTCCAGAAGTTAAAAATTACTACCGAAGTCGACTTCCGAAAATCAAAAATTAATTTTATTTTAAATATTTTTAATTTTATTTAAAATTTATGGTTTTTAAGTTTTAAATATTTTTTAGTTTATTATTTATTATTTTATTTATTTTATATGTCTTCATATTTCTTAACATATATTCTAAAAAAAAAAATATCAATATATAATTTTATTTTTATTTAATATACTGAAAAATAAATATAAGTATAAAAATAACTAAGATTAAAATAATGTTAAACTTTAAATAAAATAAAAAAATAAAAAAATTATTCTACTTTATTTAATTTTATTTAATGTTTAAATTTTGATTAAAATAATAAAATTTGAAATAAAAAAATTATATTTATATATATACAGTAAAATTCCGGTATATATATATATATTTTATTTAAAGTTTTATTATTTTAATTTAAATTATTTTTTAATTTTATTTTTAATTTTTTCTTTAGCATTTTTTTATTCATTTTGCATTTTTAAAGTAATTTTTCTTTGAAATTTACATATTTTGTAATTTTTTATATTTTGAATATGTGTTTTAAACTTCGTTTTAAAAAAACACAAACAAAAATCTACCGGTAAAGATTAAGAATCAAATATAACTTTTACTATTTATAAATTAACTATCTAAAAACAGTGAGTTAAAACACTAAAATCACCAAGCTAAAAAATTATGTAAGACTATCAAAACTAAATTCTAGTAACAACAGAACTGAATTCTACGATTGACATGCAAATTGAAGATAAGCTAAACATAAAGGTACACTATATTACTTACAAAGACTAGAAATCTACTAATTTAGAAACTACACTAAACATCCTATCTACAAACACTTATTTAAAACATATTAAGAAAAACTAAGAATTAAGCAAACAAAACTAAAACTAAGAAATTAAAGACAAAAGGTAAGCAAAGAGATGCATTTAGCTTAGAAAACTCAATCAAACCGAGACTCATCAGCCTGTCCACAAAATTGTTGTTTAATCTTTGTATATTTTCGTCCACTGAAACATTGACTTTACATTTTTAATTGATCATTAGCTATCACCAAAAAAGTAGTATTTATTTGCGTAATAATACTCTTGTACTACATATTCTTTTAGATTTTAGACGAACATGCACAACCTTGTATATTTCTTTTGGAGTAAATGAATGAGTTCTACACAAATAAAAGTACTGTCCCCTAAGCTTGCACCTTTCGGTTTCCTCCTTCCATCTTGGTCTAGGCTTTGGTGAACTTCCACCACTTGGCTGCCAAGAACCACCACCAACCTCCATAGAAACCACCCCACCACCTAAAAACCTCTCAGTTACCTTGTTCAAGTACATCCAAACCTTCAT
>Ga0214543_1009008_pt1 | contig 15878 bp, 11 predicted proteins | sample CNSS2metaG_FD_160094 | JGI IMG/M metagenome (GOLD analysis project Ga0214543, IMG submission 160094) | Root nodule microbial communities from cowpea collected in UCLA plant growth center, Los Angeles, California, USA - CNSS2 | ecosystem: Host-associated > Plants > Roots > Nodule | place: USA... | reverse complement strand
GAAAATAGAAAAAATCAATCTTTGACAAAAATAGGAAGTCAATTACATCTATTTCATTGATTTTTTAATCTGTCTCGTCTTATTTTAACTCTTCTTATTTCTACAACTATATCAAAAAGATAATTTTTTACAATGAAAATTATCAAAATAAGACTGCAAAATAATACGGAAGATGAATTTTTTTTTGCTGACGATATGATTATTTACATTAAAAACAAAATATAACTAAAAATTTTAGTATTGATTTAATTATTATTAAGTTAAATAATCTTACGGATCCATAATTAAATATATAAATTAAATATATAAATTTTAAGTATATTTTGGCACCCCCATAAATATCGAGCAAGTTCCGCCACTGCCCATACCCAATTGAAAAAGTCGGGGATCCCCCATACCCATACTCATACCCAGTCAATGCTGGGATTCCTCGTCAAAACGGGAACGGGTTCGGACAATACCCATGGGGACAAGTTTATTTGCCATCTCTACATGTGATATTGGTTTTGTTGAGAAATGCATGGCCTTGCTTGTCTTCAGTAGGATTCCTGAAATACAAAGTTTGCTCATGTTGTGTAAGATCTTGTAGTTTCCTAAGTACTTTCAAGTATTATTTCCTAAAATTTGTAAATTATAAAATTTAGATTATTATTGCATAGTTCAACCATATGCAATAAAATTAGTGCGGTTTGATTCAAACCTAATATAGTTCAGTTCAAAATTAGTACAGTTCGGTTCAAAAGTAATATAGTTCGATTCAAAATAGTTTAGAAAATAGTTCAATTTATAGTAGTTCTGCTCATATTACAGTGTAGTTTAGTTCATTGCATTTCAGTTTACTTCAGTTTGTTAGAACAAAAAACATTTTAGTTTGTCTAATTATTTTTTAGTTAAATTCAATTCAGGTGAACTATTTTATAGTTTAGTGTAGTGTTTAACAATGTAGTTAATTTTTTTTTCCAACCATACATACATACATACATACATACATATATATATATATATATATATATATATATATATATATATATATATATATATATATAAGGTTTTTGTTTGTTTTATGTAACTCACCCACTTGTTTGTGGTTGTGGTTTCCACCTTGATGATCGTATTTTATACAAGAGCAAATGGTCATACAAGTTTAAAGAATATGCATGACATTAGGAAAAGTGGTTAATATCATGATACTTTAGGGATAGTCTTTTAGTCTTAGGTGTTTCTTTTCCAATAAGGTCAGATTGTAATTGAGCATTCCAATAAAACAGGAATAATTTTTTTAATTAATATTGATTATAATGTTTAGGAAGCGAAAATTGGGGTGTTACATATTATGGTTTCTAGGAGTAGAAGTTCCTTATATACAAAGTGAAATTATAAATTTGAAAGTCCTGAAAACGACTAAAATCAAAATTACTAGAAATTTTGGAGCCACCCACTCATGCTGAAAATAAAATTAAGAGATTTACACAATTATGGAAGATGTGGAACTTTGAAGTGAAAGTGCAACCTACAAAATATTAATAGAATGACCACTTTGTTGAAAGAAAATTGCATCTATCCAGACCTACATGCAGAAAGAACCTACTAAACTAGATAATTTGCTTGAAAACAAAATGGTTCCTTAAAACACACCTTGAAAAAGCACATTATCGCCACCACAAGACCGACTGTCATCAAACAATTGACAAGAGAAATTCCTAAGAAGAAGACCTTGATTTGTGATGGATTAACTTTTTTTTCAATCCACTAAGCCCAAGTTGTTAACGATTTATGTCTTTGAACAACCTATTATCCACCTCAACATAATCCCACTTGTCATCAATTTTTACAAATCAGTGTCACTGATCAACCATGGAAATTGGATAACTGCAATGAGAGAATGATCTTATGTGTGTGCGTCCACAAATGCCACGTGTTTAAGATCAGCCTATCCATCCCTATCCATGAGTAGGGATGTCAAAAAAATTCGTACCCGCGAGTATCTGCGGATAAAACCCGTAACGAGTAGAAAACGGATATTAAAAATGGATACCCGCTACCGTAGGTACGAGTATTTTTTATACCCCCATGTTAATGGGGCAGGTACGGGTATCATAGTATCCGTACCCGTGGATACCCATACCCGCGAAACTTTAATTCACAAAAATACTCTTATATATATATATATATATATATATATATTAGTAAAACATTCTGACCTAATTTTTCTAAGTTGCACATCTTGTCTTCGTTCTTCTAACTTCAAGTATTGGTATGTTGTCTTCTTACAGGTACACCCCACATTCTTCTCTTTCCTTTTTTTGAAATTGGGCATATACAGCAAACCCTATATAGACAATTACGTTTATGGTATGCTTGTTGTCAAATGATGGAATCAAAATAAGAATACTTGGCACGTGGCAATTGAGGTTTATTATTTGTTTATTTTGTTTATTTTACAGGAATCAATCGGAGAAAGTGAGTTTGTTGATCAAAGCACTAATTAAATGATTTTCATTATGTTGAACGTCATTTTATATTTACTTTTATAATTATTTAGACTTGTATGAACTTGAGTTTATTTGAACTTTATTTAAAATTTATGTGAGTGATGTATTTTATTTTATTTTATTTGAATTTATGATTAAATATTTATTTTTTAAATAATTTCGTAAATACCCATGGGTACCCGTGGATACCTGTAGATATAAAAAAATAGGCGGGTACCCGCATAACGGATATCCGACAGATATGGGTACGGATACGGGATGGATATTAATCCAATAGGTAGGGTACGAGGGAGCTACTACCCGTATCCTACCCGCTCTATTGACATCCCTATCCATGAGTCACCGTTTTTGATAAAATCAAGCTTAAAATAATTTTAAACATTTAAATTCAAAATTATTTTATTTTTTTTATTTAGTATAATTTTAATTGAGAACTATATTCATCAATTCAGCAAGTGGCTTTTACTGCATGCACTATATAAATTGGGCACTATAGCCAGCCACTAACATTAATTGATTGGAATGAAATTGAAGATTTTGGGTGTGTTTGATTTCTCGTTTTAATTTTTTTTTAGTTTTTAAAAGGCTTGTATGAGATTATTGAGACAACTGGTAGATGATGGTAGAAGACATAGAGAGCAAGAGAAGTTGAACATGATGGGAACAAAAGAGGAGGAGGAAACAACTTCTAGCATTTTTTTGTTTCTTTAGGTTTTAAATCACTTGTTTTGGAAATAATTTTCAAAATGTAAGTAGATTTTGAATTAGAAATTGATTGTTGAATAGCAGGGAATTGCTTTAGAAAATAATTTTTAGAATTGGAAAGTGAGAAGAGAATCAAAGATACCCTAATCGCTTATAGTCTAACCCATGTTATCTCTTACAATTTGCCACACGAGCCTTGTGCAAGATTATATGTAAAAATAGTTTAGTTTCCATTAGCAATGTGTTGGTCTCTTGCCAAACATACCAAAAGCAAAAGTCAGTTGTAGTATAATGATTTTGAAGTAAGTGTGTTGATCCCACGAGGAACTGATTCAATTAAAATAAATAATTATCTCAATCGACATATATAGAAAGATATTCATTTGATTCGTCATCGATTGTAATACTAAATTTGCATAAAAGGAATATAGTAAAAGTAGAAAGTTTAGAAAAAGTTCAATAAGAGAAACCGGGATTTAATTTCATTTATCTTACTTGTTTGTTATCTGGATGAATATAAATATATAGCATATGAAAATACCAATATTGATGCAACATCCAAAAATCATTTATACTAATTCCTCACGTATAAAATTCATAAGATTAGTCTCCTGAATATTGATTCCTCACATATTCGACAAACTATCCAACATTATGTTCAAGTGTTATATGAAATTGATATATTGAAATCTATTCCTACCATTGCAATACATCAAGTATCATTGTTCTGATTAGATTTTTAAAATACTTTCTAGTTACATAAAAAATCACAATCAAGAATCTATTGATCAAATAGAATCAAGCATTAAGAATTGAACAATAATACCAATATTGAGTAAAAAAAATGTTATATATAAATATCATCATATTACATCCAAGTTTGAATCGATTACATTCAATCCCAAGAGAAAAAGTTAGCCACTCATGGTAGCCATTGAAGTCCTAAGAGTTAAAGAAGAAAATCTAGAAAAGATGCTTCCTCTGCCTTTTCCGTGGTTCTCCAACGTCTGATGCAAAAATTCAAGCTCCTTTCAGTTTTTGACTCATGAAATATTTATACTAGACGAGTTTTTGCCTAAGCCAGCTGATTCTCACTTGGGCGAGAAAGTACTTCATGCTGAAGAAAGGTTCTCCTGCTTGAGCTAAAATATTCTCATTTGGGCGAGAATGATTCCAACCTTGATTGTCTTCTTCACGAATACTCGCGTAGGCAAGGTCATTCTCGCTTGGGCGAGAATGGCGACAAGAGATGATTTTCCTCTGAGAAGCTCTCGCTCAGATGAGGTCATTGTCGCTTGAGCGAGTTGTGGCATAATTTCTTCCTTTCTTCTCTTTTTCTTGATTTCTTCTTACTCTTTTAAGTTCTTTCCTTAATTTACCTGAAAAATGCACAAAATGGGGATCAACTGATTTCCTTTAAGTAGAAACTTGGAAACATATAATTGAAGTTCATTTTTCTTAAATTAGGGGGAATCAATATCAAATGTACACAATTTAAGAATAGAAGTGCCAAAATTATGTATGAAATGTTAATGGTTTTTGGCACTTATCATAGTGGTTGTGCTAGTTTAGTTGACAAGTTAGTCAGTCAATAGGAAAAAGTTAGAGATAAGTGAATAATTAGTTTAATTGATATTGTTATATTTGTTCGTTTTAATTCATCAGGAATGGGATCGAGAATTGCAATTTTCCATGGTTGAGGGAGACTTTAAGAATTTTAATGGCAAATGGTCCGTAAAATCTGGAACAAGGTATATGTAATCCGTAAGAGTCGAGGAATTTAAATAATTAAATAAATAATAATTTAATAAATGTGGGTAGTGGGAACCTTTATGTCATTTAATGCTGAGGTTTATGGATGTGGAATAGTGTTAGCTTAAGTGGTTGAGAATTCTTGCTATGTTGAGAGGACATGGGTTCAAGTCCTATGTATGCCAATTGTTTGTTAATTTAATTATTTTATTGTTTTGCATGTATGCTTGTGACTAGAGCAGTATGATAAAATCATAGATAGGTTGCGTGTTCAAACCTCGGTTAGGGTAAAATCATAATATCTTATTTTTTTGGCCTTGGGGACGAATTCGAATTAGATGAAAAGCTGGAGTTAGGAGAGTGTTAGATGTCTGGGAGAAGGTCTCAAGGTTAGAGGTGCAAACGAAGGACGATTTGGATCAAGGAGAAAGTAGAAGCATTTTGAAACGAGGAATCCAGGTTAGGGAGTTCCACTATGTTATTTAAATTTTAATTATATGATTGCATGTTATTCTTGATGATTCGGGTGTATTTTACTGTCATTTTGTTTTGAGTTTCTTCGCGTTTCTAGAAACTCCAGAAACTGCCTGACGATGTGGATGACCCGTTAGGCGACTTATGCCTCAAGAACCCAATTTCTAGGTTTTTCTCTATGAACCACCTGGCGGTTGTGTACTGTCTGCCAAGTGATGAGAACTGGTTTTCCCAGTTTACTGTTTTATTGAGTATTTTGTGATGTTGATGTTGTCTAGATGAAGGCCTGATGTATGCTCGAGTGAATTTTTATGTGACTGGATATCTGCGAGTAAATTTCTTTATGATGATAGGATGAATCATTGCATAATTGGGGGTTAGGGTTCCTGTTGGGTTTGGGGATAACGAAATATGATTATGTCTATGATTAATGTTCTATTGCATGAAAAGGATCCTAATTTTAATAAATATGAACTATATAAGTTGATTTCACACTAAGGGAGTACCAAAATGCGTGCCAGAATAAAGAATTGGGATTTTAGGGTTCGTACAGGTGCGAGAAAATCTAAGATTGTTCCCAGAATTGTATGCACCGCCTGGCAGTACATGAACAACCGCCAGGCTACACATCAGTGTAGAGGGACACTGATTCTATTATGTAATGGCCATTCTTGGGTATTATCTACAAATTTGGTGCACAAAAATGGTTAATTGGACTCAAGGGGGGTTGGAAAGAAACACCTGCAAGAATATAACTAAAATTATGTATGATTATGTGATGGTTGAGTTTAAATGCGCATAAAAAGAAAGGTTTGCCTTGATTTTGATGTTGTACAATGCCTGATTAGAGATTGTAATTACGTGCAAATTGTGATCTTGGTTTAAGTTAAGTGTGGTATGTTTTATTTGGTAAAAGAATGAGTGTATAGTGGATTGCATCATAATTAAAGAAAAGGGCATGACCTCTATAGTGAAACCATGAATGTGTGAATTATGATTCAGTCATATGATTATGACTGGATAAATACATTTATTATGATGAACTGTGTGTTAGGTGCTTGAGGTTCATTAGAACCTACCTAATAGGTCAAAAACTAGTAGCACTGGCGCTACTGGTATGGCGCCTGACGACGTGGGGCAAGTTGTCAGGCGATAGGGACCCAAAACAGTGACAATGATCAGTAGAAAGGTGTGGCGCCTAGCGGAAGGGATGGTCCCGCCAGGCGGAAATGTTCTGACAACGATACTGAAAGGCGCTTGGCACTTGGCGGCGTGTGGGTTTCGCTAGGCGATCTGGAACCAGTTTTTGCCCAGCGACGTATGTGAAATGCTAGGCGGTTTCAAGTGTAGAGTTGGATTTCGTTGAGGATTCTACTCAGCTTTGGATGGAGGTCTTGAGGCAATGATTTGATGAGGGCCCAATTACAAGTGGAGCTTGTATTGGGGTAACACATGACCACTCAAGGTTGTAGCATGATAGTGTTGGAAGTCCAGTGGAGTGTGTAAGATCGTGGCTCGTATGGATGGGTTCCGAAAGATTTTCCTCCTTGGTATTAGTCGGCGAGTTTGGTAGTTTGGTAGTCCATAACAAGATTATTACCACGTGTGGACTAGAGGTGGTGGCCTATAGTCGGAGGGGCAAGTTGACACTCATGACAGCAAGTATCAACCAAAGGAACCATCAAAGGGTGTAGAATCAAGAGGCGTCCAGAGGAAAATGTTGATGTTTGGGTTTGAGGTTTGGGATGTATAAGAAGTGTTAGGGGTTTAAATTGTTATTGTAATGTACCTTGTAATGTACTTTTATTTTGAGCTCACCCTATCTATGTGTGTTTGGCGATGATCATGTAACTCATTACATGGGAGCATATGTTGATGCATGTGAGCACGAGGATACTTAGAGCCAGAGAGGGGCCAACGTGGGGAAATTTATATGGACTTATTTTATGGATTTTTTATTATTGTGTAATCAATTACTAGTAATCGTGTTGCTATTTGTAAGCGTTGAACACATTATGTTTTTGGTTATATTTTGGCGCTTATAAAATGAAATTAAAAATTTTCCTGTGTTGATGAGTTCATTTGATGTTTAATTTTGGGTATTGAATTGGATTTATGTGCTTAAAGAGTGATTTAATTAACAGTTATGATTATTAGGCTATTTGAGCTTGTGTGATAAAAATGTTTTAAAAAGTGATTTTTAGTTGCATAAATTATTTCTTGGATATTTTGACGTTTGTTGATGCAGCTGAAGTTAAGAATAAGTGCTCATTTAAGGTGGAAAAATAAATTGATTGAAGTTACAAAACATCTTTAAATAAGGATAAATCAGCAAGTTCTGGAAAAATCACTTTTGCACCCCATACAGTACTTATACACTCTCCTCTTTCCAAATGAGTCTCACAAAACCTACTTCTACATCCTTGCCTTTGTCTATTTTCACCCCTCTTTCCACTCATAAACTAGATGCACTCAGATGTTGCCACGTGGTAGTCTTTCAATGGACACTCAAATGGTCAAAGTTGGTCAAATCTGGTCAAATAGTCAACTTTGGGCAAATTCTGGTAAAAGTTGGTCAAATAGTCAAACAAGAGGGGTAGAATTTGAAATTGGACAAAAATTAAGTTACTAAATAATTAATTAAAGATTTTAATTAATTATCTTTGATATATTTCAAATTATCAAGAGAGAAAATCTTCCAAATATTTTAGAAACTAATAAGATCTGTTAATTATTTGAGAAATATTATATAAAAAGATAAAAGATTTCATCAACAGAAAAGATAAAGTCAAAGTCCGATCAAGGCCTATAAAAAGAAACGAAGGGAAAGTAGAAAGGAAAAGCTCGGGACTTCGGAGTTTAGAAACCGTTAGGGGGGCTAATTTCGTTTCCTTTCTCTCTCTATTCTTGTTCTATTTTTATTTTACTTTTGCATTTTATGGATTGCTAAACTTCTTGGGTTGATTCCATTGTAATTTCATTATGGATTCTAAGGTTAAAATGAAATAATTTCTTTGTTCTTTTTATTATTGTTAGCTTTTAATTCATCTATGTCTTTTATCTTTGAATCACGTAAAAAGTAATGATTTTAAATCTATATGCATGTTGATCATATGAGTCCAAGGGGTTTTAAATTTAATTGAGACTTTACTTTGATTTTATTTAGAAACTTTCATGTGATTAAATGAGTTTTTACCAATAATTGAGACTTTACTTTGATTAAAAGTATTTACTCTAACTAAAATTAATCGAGACTTTACTTTGATTAATTAAGCTTTTTATTTGGTGAGGAGAAAAAAAGAATAGACATGATTAGGCATAATAAAATTTGATTGAGATTGTACTTTCGTTGAATTTACTATGGATAATCTAAAAGTCCTCACTTTTAATTCAGACTGTACATTGGTTAAAAGTGAGAACACAAACAAATCAATTGAGACTTTACATTGATTAATTTGCAAATCTACAACAATAATAAATTGAGCAATGATCTTTAGATAATCCATGATGGATCTATTTTGAAAAAATAATGGAATAAATCTATTTTCTTTACTATTGTTTTTATCTCTTTTTATCTTTTCTATTTCTTTCTTATTTATCTTAATCCTCCTATATTTTTATTATTTTATTTGACTAACTCTTTTGTATAAATTTTATAAGAACTAATTTGTTAAAAAGCAATTCCGTGTTCGTTGGGAGACGACTTAGGGTTAACTTTACCCTTTCTATTTCCCTAACTACTATCTTAGCAATACTAAAGTTGCTATAGTTTATTAGTATTAATTTGATCACGCCAATGACAACGTTATCGAATTTGGCGTCGTTGCTGGAGAACACGGTAAGAATTTTTATCATTTTAGTTCTTATTGTTTTTCTTTTGTTTTTGTTTTATTTTTGTTTATCACTAACATCTTCTTTTTCTTTATTGTTTTAAAATTTATTTAATTTTATTTGCTATTTGTAAGTGTTGAGTGCATTTATGTTTTTGGTTATATTTTGGCGCCTATAAAATAAAATTAAAAATTTTCCCATGTTTTTGGGAAAATTATTTTAGTAAAGGCGGTTCTTATTTATTTTTATCTTATTTTATGTTAAATAAGTAATATCTGGCTAAGATGTTACATAATCTATTTCATGAAGCCATTTTTTCAAAGCAACTTTACATTAATAAGAAAACATACCAATATGCATATATTTAGGATGATATTGTTAGATTATGATCGAAACAAACCAATCATAGCAAGCATCAAATTCTCATACAATAAATTATCCCCAAAATATTAAGAACAATTCCCAATATCCAAAATAGCAGAATGTGGAAGCGTACCAGCTTAGTAGTTAGGAATAATGTAGATGGAAGAGTGATACCTGATATTCCAAGGTTCATCTCTTTCATTCTAGAACTGCATGTGAGAGACGATACTGCTCACTTTTTGGTAGGTTATATTCTAAAACGTATCTCAAAAAATTGAATTATTTTTATGTCGTCTATTAAAATTGATTATTAAGTATCAATTTTATATCCTTACCAACTGAGACCAAAGACCTCTCAAGAAGTTACTGATCACAAACCATTCACTAAACAATGCAATCCATCATGAATCCTTCATTAGAAACCTAAAATTATTTATTATCCATAAAATTAATAACTATGTAATATAATTGATACTAACAAATAATATAATTTATTGATTAATGTTAATCCACAATAATAATAAGATAGAGAATAATAATTTTATATAATAAAATTATGTAAAATACAACAATCTCCCATTTGGATAACATTAATAAATTAATTAATTATATCAATTACAACATAAGCACAAATACTAATTAAGAAATATAAACCTGAATCATAAAGATACCATACATTTAGATTTCATAAATAATGGATAATTAATAAAATAAAAACAAACATAAAAAATATGTGATCGCAAAATGGTTCATACATTTTTATATGCTAAAAGAGATGTAATGAAAATGATGTTATTGATAAATTTACATCTCATGAAAACCATAATAATATAAAGATAAAATCTCAGACTCATACTAACCCAGTACATAAAAGACTTTACCACACCCATATGAGTTATATGATTTTGAAAAACTCCAATAGCTAAGTCTTTAGTTAGTGGATCTGGTAACATATTTTTTGTAGCAGTATGTTCAATCCAAGTTTGATAATCCAAAACTTTCTCTCTGACAAACAAAATTTTTACATCAAAATGCTTTTAACGACTAGAACTTTTGTTGTTTTGAGAGGAATGCATAACAACAATATTGTCACAATATTCACAAGTGGCCTAGAAATACTTTCAACAATTTGAAAGTCAGAAATCAAATTTTTTTAAGCCACACAACTTGACAAGTGCTTCAAAACAAGGGCAACATACTACCTTCACGATAGAAATAGCTGTAAGAGTTTGTTTAACCCTCTTCCTAGAAATAGTTTCTCCTGCCATCGTAAAACCAAAGTCGGAAGTATATTTTTGATCGTCAGGGCAACCAATAAAATCAAAATAAGAATAACCAATGACCTAGACTTCTTATAGGTCAACACATGATCATTGGTTCCCTACAAATATCTAGAGACCTTTTTAATGACTTTCCAATGACCCAAACCTATGCCACTCAAGTATTTCCCTAAATCATTAATAGCAAAAGCAATAGTGGGACGAGTACAAACTTGAGCATACATTAAACTACCAATAGCGAAAGCATATGGAACTTTTTCCATTTCAAATCTATCATTATCTATCATTTTGAGGACATTGAGATTTAGAGAGTTTGTCACATCAGGTGTAACACATGAAAAGCAAGAATGCATGTTAAACTGTTTGAGGACTTTATCAATATCTCCTCTATGAGATGATCCAAGAATGACATTGACATATCACGAAAAACTAAATGCCTAGAACAACATTGGCATCATTAAGGTCCATCATATCAAAGTGGCTATTTAACATAAATTTTGTCTCAGTCAAAAGTTTAACATTGCTACTATTAAGAAGAATACCAGGTCAAATTTTAAATACCATTGTCCAGAGGCTTCTCTCAACTCATAAATAGACTTCCTCAACCAGCAAATCAAATATTCTTTGTCTCTTCTCGTAGATCCATCAGGTTGAACCATAATATTTTCCTCATGGTGTATTTCAACCCCCATCCGACACAATTTGTTTAAGTGTTTCCATTTTCTTTCCTGTCCTAAAAAATTTATCTCATAAAAAGTTTTGACCAAAGTCAATTACATAGGCAAATAAGTCAATATCAAAATGATAAAGAAACATCTAATATTCATAATTATTGTGCAATAAAAACTTAATCTTTCTGAATACACAATACAACATTCATGCTTGTAATACTATATTTCTCATCCACTATGATCCCGCCTAAGAGTCCCGAATCATAACAAATAAGAAATATAATTAAGAAATAAAAGACAATTCATAACTATTTCATAAACAAATCTAATACCGACAAGGTACAAGATAAATAATTGACCTAACATAAAATTCAAAGTACATTGTATCAAGAAATAAAATAAAATACATTAATAACAACATACTGATAGGGAATGATTAACATTAAGGTAGCATAAAATTAATTAATGAGATATCACACAAAATTTGATACACCTGTCCTCACAATGAGTTCATAATCATATAAAATTATATCACCTATGCTTCACAAAATATAATAAAATTGTAATATGCATGAACAACCCTTTAAATAACCACATAAACATTAAAAAAAAGGGTAAAAAATGTAATGGTTCAGACCCAAATGCAAAGAATACAACATATAAAATTACATTATTTCATTCACATAGAATTTCATATAACTATACCCACGATAAGTGAGATCATAATCATATGAAATTATATTACTCATGCTTAACAAAAATATAATAAAATTATATTATGCATGAACAATCAAATTATATTTCTCATGATCCATCTACTCAAAAGATGTTACTTTGACGACTTCTTGATTCAATTTATTCATAAAAAAAATAAATTACCAAAATTTTGATATTATTTATTCCAAAACCAAATCCAAACCAAATCTAAAATCAAAATTATACATATATACCAAATTAAAAAATATATATATATATAATAAAATAAATTGCTTATGCAAATCACATTCACCGAAAAGAGCAGGTTTTGATTACTCGATTTCAAATTCATGAATTCACTTATTATATTAATATATGATAAAATAAATAAAATAATAAAATAAACTGTAATACCCATAAGATAGGCTAGTAGTGGAACCAAGGGCCAACTGGTAGTCCATGATGAAGAGGGATAGGTAGCACCAAAGTTTGTTAAGCACGGTAAGAGATTCGTGAAGATACTTACACGATTGAAGGAGTGAAGGGGTATTCATATGGGAATGAGGAATTGTATCAGGGTGGTTATTTTTTTCTTCTCTAGGATTGTGGACCTTTACCTTTGTTTGTCTTTTCCTTCTCTTTTTCTTCTCTAATGTTATTTCTTTTTCCGTTTTGGGAAATAATACAAGGAGGAGGTTCTTACAACAAATTATACTTTTCTTGTGGAATTGTTTGTCTGTGTTGATACAGTTGGAGGCAGTCATAACAATTAGTGCTTTCATTGAGCTCCAATGGCGGAGAACACTTGTCTCAAGGACTTGCAAGTAGAGATGTGGAAGGCCTTCAATGCTATTGAAGCGCATAACCAGAGCAATGTTGCCATGGGCTCTCGCTTGACCAAGGTTGAATTCCACTTATTTACCTTGCAACTTTCCTTAGATTCCATGGCTCATTCATTAGAGAAATTAATGTCTAGGCCACCAGTTAGAGCATTGGACTCCATGCTTTCAACATCTACTGTAAGACCCGTGAAATTTAATTAATTAAATAAATAAATAATTAATAAATGTGGTTAGTGGAAGCCTTTATGGTATTTAATGTTAAGGTTTATGATGTGGAAAAGTATTAGCTCAAATGATTGAGAGTACTTAGTGTGTTGAGAGGTTTAATAATATGCTTGATTATAATGAGTGATAATTTAATCCTATATTTATAAGAATTATCATGAAATATGAATTGGTTGAGTGGTTGTGCATTGATGTGACATTGGTATGGTTATGGGTTTGAATCTTGGTAAATCCACATTAAACTTTCTTTTTGCCAAAATTTCTTTTGGATGAACGTGAAAGGGCAAGGAAATCCTAGAAGTCAAGAGGGGCTGGAAAACTCATGAAGTAATGGCTTTTGAAAGGCAATTACACCTCTTAATGATGGAAATTCGTTTTCCAGCATTAACCACCATATGCCATGTTTAAAGAGACCATTAAGGGAAAGTGAGAGAGTTTTCTTGACTAGTTTTTGTGAGGGCTGTGAGGGGTGGATTAATAGAGCATAAATTGTGCTAATTGAGAGAAAGGGAAGGCTGCTACGTGTGGTTGAGTGGAGGCAAGGGAGAAAATCATTGTGGAACCAAGGCAAAACGTGAGTAATCAATTTCAAAGTGAGGAATTCAGGTTAGGGGAGTTGAACTCCGTTATTTTTATTCATTTCGTTAATTGCTTGCGATGTACGATGAATTGGATGCATGTATTCTGCCTATTTCAAGTGATTCTCGAGTTTCTGGAATTTTTCCAGAAACCGCTTGGCGGGTGATGAATCACCACTAGGCGACACTTCATTTTTGTACTGGTTTTTGGGTTCCTGAAGAGGAACCGCCTGGCGGCACATCCCTGGCCGCCAGGCGACACATGGTTGCAACACAGATTCTGTGTTTTTGGTTGAACTGCCTGGCGATGATGAACACCCGCCAGGCGACGCAAGTCAAATTGATTCGATTTTGATGTGTTTCGTGTTCTGTGATGATTATGAGTGGGGGAAACTAAAGTTCTAATCGTTTGAGAGTGATTAGGCTTCATACCTCGTTGGACTATATGTAATTAGAGGCTAAATTGGATGAGAATTTGTATGAACATCTCTTAGGGTTGAGATCTTTAGAGTTGAAGGTTACGTGATTAATTGGTGTTGAATTGCTTGGGAAAAATTGATAATGGATGCACTGGAGATAAGAATCATTATACTTAGAAGCTGGATTGTGTGAGAATTGATCGAAATCTGCATGCCAGTGGAAACTGGGAAAAAACTGAGGTTCGCAGGCGCAATGGAAGAGCTGCTGGATTCCTAAAACTGTAGGAACCGCCTGGTGGCACCCAGTTGGCCGCCAGGCGCCATACCAATGATGTGTGGTACTCTGATTCACAAAAAATGCTATTTTTCGTATTTTTCGCGGAACAGGAACCGCCCGGCGGTAGTATAGTCCCGCCAGGCACCACCTTCCTGACTTTGGGTGCTAGGCGCCACCATTTTTTTGGTTCGCTCAGTTTTCGTAAAACTTCATTTGCCGGTTCGTTAACCGTTTGATTTAGGTGAAATTTTGACAGGTGGTCCATAACATGTTGTTCTTCCCTTTGAACGGTGGAGATTGGATTTGGAGGTCACTAGCTAGAGATATATGTTACTCAATATTGCTAATTTTGGAGTCGTTCAAATTCATGAATAACCTCTTGATAATTCCTTGTAACTTCTAATGAAGCATGATTGGGTTATGTGGTAAGTCTCTATCAATTTGAATGTCCCTTTGGGTTAGTCACATGTGGAGAATTGGTTATTGATGAAGGCAGGTGTGTCAATATTAATTGCATTGGTGCATAGGATCATGTGCTTAAATCGTTAGAGTGATGTTGCTTATACTTGTTTGAGCATGCGTTATTCATAAGTTAGAATTGAATGCTAGCATGGGTTTAAAGGTGGAGAATATATATGAAATGTGAATGGATTGATTTTACTTTGTTTTGGGTGCTTAAAAACTAGTATTACGCAAGTACTGGTATAGCGCTTGGCGGTGGTATTTGACTACCAAGTGATGGCTACAAAACCAGTAAAGAATTGAAGCGTGTTGCGCCTGGCGATAAGGGTTGTCCCGCCAGGCGATGCTTGTGGAAATAGTAGCATCAGAGGCACTTGGCGCCTGACAGCACGTGTCCCCCGCCAGGCGGTCTGGAAGCCTTTTGCGTCTGGCGACTCGTGTGGAGAGCCAGACGATTTTTGATGAAGCAAACATCGTGTTTTGCTTGCTTTGGATGTGCGTGGTCTACTAGGCTTTGGATGATATCTCAAGGGTCAAATGCTGGAGTATTCTTGGAGTTGTGGCTTAGGATGGAGGGTAATACGAGCATTCTTTGAGTTATGGTTCGGAATAGCGAGTGTTCCCGCATGTGTTCTATGAGTGGTGGCTTGTAGGTTGGCAGCAACGATATCTTGAGACTATCACTCAAAGATGTAAAACATGGATTACATGTTGGCGTCCATGTGAGATGAGACCAAAGGATGGAGTTCCTTGGATTGTGTGTGTTTTGTTATATAAATTGATGCATATGTTTTATTCTGTTAGCTCACCC
>Ga0214543_1009007_pt1 | contig 15878 bp, 9 predicted proteins | sample CNSS2metaG_FD_160094 | JGI IMG/M metagenome (GOLD analysis project Ga0214543, IMG submission 160094) | Root nodule microbial communities from cowpea collected in UCLA plant growth center, Los Angeles, California, USA - CNSS2 | ecosystem: Host-associated > Plants > Roots > Nodule | place: USA... | reverse complement strand
TTGATGAAGAGGTTTACATGAATCCACCTCCTGGGCTTCAGGTTCCTAAACCAGGTCAAGTTTGCAGGTTAACTAAGTCCCTTTATGGCCTGAAACAGGCCAGCCGTCAATGGTTTGCTAGACTATCCTCCTTTCTGATATCTGCTGGTTTTTCTCAATCCCAATCTGACCATTCTCTTTTTACTAAATCAAAATTAGACACTTTTACTGTTCTCCTTGTGTATGTAGACAATGTAATATTGGCAGGCAACTCCCTAGATGAAATTGATAAAGTAAAGGCCTCCCTACATGAAGCCTTCAGAATTAAGGATTTAGGAAGCCTAAAATACTTCGTAGGCTTTGAAGTGGCTAGATCTGCCAAAGGAATACACTTATGCCAGAAAAAATACGCTCTGGACATCCTATCTGAAACTGGATTGCTGGATTGCAAACCATGCCAGACCCCTCTCATGAACAACACTAAAAATCTATTTGACAAAACTGTTGAACCTGTGAATGATCCTAATTCCTACAGACGTCTGATAGGGAAGTTGCTTTATCTTACTAACTCAAGACCTGATATTTGCTACTCAGTACACTTACTTAGTCAATTTGTGCAGGCACCTACCATATACCATCAACAAGCGGCCCAACACATCCTCAGATATCTAAAAACCAGCCCTGCCAATGGCCTTTTCTTCGCTGCCACTAATGACATTCAAATCAAAGCCTTCAGCGACTCTGACTAGGCCACATGCCCAGATACAAGGCGCAATGTTACTGGTTACTGCGTTTTCTTAGGGAACTCCTTGATTTCCTGGAAATCAAAGAAACAAAGTACTGTGTCCAGGTCCTCCTCAAAAGCCGAATACCGTGCCCTAGCCATTACCACTTGCGAAATACAGTGGCTCAACTACCTTCTCCACGACTTCCATGTTCAACACACCGACCAATCTGTCCTCTATTGCGACAGCCAGTTTGCCAGACAAATAGCTCACAACCCCACCTTCCATGAGCGCACGAAACATATTGATCTCGATTGTCACGTAGTCCGCGAAAAACTCCAGAAGAAACTCTTCCACTTACTGCCGATTCGCTCCGATGAGGAACTCGCAGATATTTTCACAAAAGCCCTCCATCGCACCTCTTTTAAGACCATTCTTCCCAAGCTTGGGCTGATGACCATCCATCACCCAGCTTGAGGGGAGGGTATTGAAAACCCCCTAGATCTAAGATTTTCTGTTTTCTGTTGATCGTTGGTTAGGGCTGTTTGTTAATTAGTTAGGGTTTGTTTTCGCTCTCATGAAGACTATAAATAGATCTCCTCCATGTACAAAGATAGGAAGAAGAATACAGAGAATAAAAGGGAATACAGTTCTTTTATGCTTACCTTCGAAGCTCTCCTCTCTCTCGATCTTTCCTTCTTCTCCTCTTTCTCGCGCTTCCTTTCTTTTCCCATGTTTCTCCTCTGAAGCTCCGTTGCCATGACAGCTCTCTTCACATCGAGGGTTCGAGGGTTTGACACCCTTAATGTTGGGTTTGGGCCGCAATACGCTATGTTACAGCTTCCAGTGCTTATCTCGGAAGATCAGAAGATGCTGTGGCTTTTGACTTCACATACTATCGCAGCAAAAATCCATTGGCTCCTAGGCTTTTCCAAGATATACTTGAAGAAATAGAACAAATTGGATTGTTGAAATACAAAGGATTACCTCACTGTGGCAAAAATAGAAACTTAGCATTCGATGAAGTAATCAACAAGTACAAAAATGCAGATAAGTTTTTGAAGGTTAAGGAGGAGTATGATCCGAAGGGATCTTCTTGAGCGTGTGGTCGGACCAAATGCTTGGACTGAAAGGTGGGGTGACAGTAGATACGGATGGGTGTGCCATGGAAGGGATGTGCATTTGCTCAAAAGATAATCATTGTGCACCAAAGAAGGATTACTTATGCAGGCCAGGGAAAGTTTTTAGCAAAGCGAGGGTTTGCACTCATGTTCCTAAGAAAACCAAACATGAAGATGATTTGAAAGACGAACTCTGAAAAGAGTTCAAATTCTCTGATGAGTTTTTTCTGTTTTTCTCTACTGTGTCTCTAAAATACATTAATATTGATATTTTGTATTTTGAAGACATGTTAGAGAAACAACAATCCATAAAAACCAAACATAGAATCCAAATTACTACGAAGTTGATGCCACAGTCACTGAGGAAGAGAATGGGCCAATTGAAGCACTAGGCCCAAAAGACGTATTATGAGGCCATCAAATTGGGAGGATTACGTGCATTGAGAGAGTTAAATTGTTATTTTGTCTTTTATGAAATAGGAATCTTTTCTGTTACATGGTTACCGTGATATGCGAAAACCATTATGCATGCAATAAAAGCAAACCTTTGAATGGGAGGAATATTTTTACATTGGAATTCTCTTTTCTCTCTGGAGGCCTGGTACCTCAAATACCAGATTTCTTTCCCTTTTGCTATCATTTGGTGCTTTTAATGACGACACCTCAACCTTCTGCCATCGACCTATTGATTGAGCAAGTCTCACGTTTGACCACGCGCATTGACGACCTTTCTTCGGAGGTTGCGTCTCTTCAAAACAAACCAACCCCCCACGCATCGTTTTTGAAGCAAACCCCTAAAGTTCGGTTGGACTGCCCTCGTTTTGATGGTTCCAATGCCTTCGATTGGATTATTTTGGTCACTCGTTTTTTCGACTATCATCAAATTCCAGACCTCGAGCGTCTCCAGATCATTTCCTTTTACATGGATGGTCCCGCCCTTAGTTGGTTTCAGTGGTTGGAGCGGAATCACCTCCTTCGTTCTTGGCCAGATTTCTTACAGTCTCTTAAAACGCGCTTTGCCCCATCGTGCTTTCACAATGTTAAGGGGCGTCTTTGTATGCTTACTCAAACTGGGTCAGTTTTGCAGTATCTAAACGACTTTGAAGGACTGGCAAACATGATCATGGATGTTCCCCCTTCGTTTCTTCTTGAGTGCTTCATTTCTGGACTTCGTCCGGACATTCAACGTGAGGTTCTCGCATTCCAACCGGTCTTTTTCGGAAGCGGCGGAGTTGGCCAAACTTCAGGAGGATAATTCAATTCCATGGTACCTCCTCCTCGGAATCCCACTGTATCGGTGTCTCGTCCCCTGTCGACGTCTCGTTCCTTACCGCCGTCTCAACAACTACCTTTGCTTTCCCAATCAATTACGCCAGCTATCCCATTTAAACGTTTGTCCGCTACGGAAATGCAGATTCGACGTGATCGTGGTTTATGTTACAACTGTGATGAAAAATACAGTCCTGGTCACTATTGCAAATCTCGTTTTTTCCTTCTAGTGCATGACGATGAAGAGACGATACCTCCTGATTCCCCTATAACCAAAAATATTGTTTCACTTCTACCTGACTTCGTTCAGTTAAGTCTAAATGCATTGTCGGGTCATTTTAACTCGAAAATGTTTCGTGTTACTGGACAAATCTTAGAGCATTCTGTTCTTGTTTTGATTGACAGCGGAAGTTCTCATAATTTCCTTCAGTCTAAGCGTGCCCATGCATTGGGTCTTCCTTGCAGTACCACCACCCCACTGTCAGTAATGGTTGGTAATGGCCATGCTCTAACTTGCTCTCAGGTGTGCACCCAAGTTCCGCTCGTAATCCAGGATCACGCCTTTTTGGTTGATTTTCATTTAATTGATCTCTGTGGACCTGAAGCCGTGCTTGGGGTACAATGGCTTCGCAGTTTGGGTCCTGTTTTAACGGACTATGAGAAGCTTACGATGCAGTTTATGTGGTCCGGCCAAATGGTCAAATTGATAGGTGATATTAATACAACATCTTTACCCATTTCGGTTCATCATTTACGTCGATTGTCCCAATGGGGGCAGATTGCCGAATGTTTTCATCTCACTATGCTACCCATCGTGCCTTCCTCGGTTGAGCTGTTTTGTGTGATACCCACTGATAATATGGAATTATCTGCTTTACTGCAACGTTTCCAGTTCTTATTTGAGGAGCCTTCAACCTTACCTCCGGAGCGTCCTATTGATCATGCTATTACTTTGTTGCCTAATTCTGCTCCTGTTAAAGTTCGTCCATATCGTTACCCTTATTCGCAAAAACAAGAAATTGAAGCTCAGGTGGCTCGCATGCTTGCTTCAGGGGAGATTCAACCTAGTACTAGTGCTTTCTCATCTCCTGTCCTCTTGGTTAAGAAGAAAGATAACACTTGGCGGTTCTGTGTGGACTATCGTGCCTTGAACGCTATCACGGTTCCTGATAATTTTCCTATACCGACCATTGATGAATTATTGGATGAATTGGGTGCTGCCATTTGGTTTTCCAAACTGGATTTATTGCAAGGTTACCACCAGATTCGGATGAAGCCAGAGGACATTCATAAGACCGCTTTTCGCACTCATGATGGACATTTTGAGTTTCGAGTTTTACCTTTCGGTCTTTCGAATGCGCCTGCCACATTTCAGGCCACCATGAACGCCTTATTCAGACCTCATCTCCGCAAGTTCATCATCGTGTTTTTCGATGACATACTTATCTATAGCACGACGTGGAAGGATCACTTATTGCATTTGCAAATCACTTTTGAATTGTTGAGTGCTAACCAATTTTACTTGAAATTGTCCAAATGTTCATTTGCTTTACAACAGGTGGAATATCTTGGACATGTGGTAAGTGCTGGATCAGTGGGACCTGATACTGCCAAAATTAAGGTCATGTTGCAATGGCCACCCCCTACTTCTGTGCGGACATTAAAAGGCTTCTTGGGTCTAACGGGGTTTTATCGCAAATTCATTCGGGGCTATGCTTCCTTGGCTGGACCCCTCACAGATTTGCTTCGAAAGGATGCTTTTCATTGGTCTCCAGAGGCACAAACCGCTTTTGACAAACTCAAGCAGGTGATGTCCACAACCCCAGTCTTGGCATTACCGAATTTTTCAAAACCTTTTGTTATTCAATCAGATGCTTCAGGCATTGCCATGGGTGCGGTTCTCTCTCAAGATCAACGACCGATTGCTTTCTTTAGTAAAAAGTTCTGTTCCAGGATGATGCAAGCATCCACCTACTTACGTGAATTGCACGCCATAGTTGCAACCATTAAAAAGTGGCGTCAATATTTATTGGGGCACTTTTTCATCATTCAAACAGATCACAAACCTCTTAAAGAATTATTGACTAAGACCATCCAAACTCCGGAGCAGCAATTCTATATGAGTAAACTCCTTGGATATAATTACACGATTCAGTATCGTGCTGGCCATTCTAATGTGGTTGCTGATGCTCTTTCTTGCATCTCTGAGGAAGACAACTCTGGCCATTACTATGTGCTCATTATTCCTCACTTCCAATTTTTGGATGAATTGCGCACCACTTTACAACGTGATCACTCTTACACTCAGCTTTTGAATGGTATCAATCAAGACCCTATTGCGTTCTCTGATTATACATTGTAGGATGGGTTAATTTTGTATAAAAATCGCATTTGGCTGCCTTCTACGTCTCCTTTTCGTGAGATTCTCATGCAAGAATTTCATGCAACCCCTTTGGGCGGACACTTGGGTATTGTTAAGACACTCCATCGGTTGCAAGAAAATTTTTTTGGCCTTCTATGACTAAGGATGTGAAAACCTTCATTCGTCAATGTGTGGTGTGTCAACAGATTAAATATGTGCCTCAGAAACCTGCTGGGTTACTTCAGCCTCTTCCGCTGCCGCATCGTGTTTGGGAAGATTTGGTCATGGACTTTATTACTGGTTTACCACCGTCACATGGGTACACTTCCATTTTTGTGGTTGTTGATCGTTTCTCCAAAGCCGCCCATTTTGCCATGCTTCCTACTCAGTTCTCAGCCTATCAAGTGGCTATGCTTTTCTTTGACGTAGTTGGCAAACTCCACGGCATGCCCAAAAGTATTGTTTCCGATCGTGACCCTTTATTTCTGAGCAAATTTTGGCAAGAGTTATTCAAAGCCAGTGGCACACAATTGCGAATGTCTTCTGCTTACCACCCACAGACCGACGGACAGACGGAGGTTCTTAATCGCACTCTTGAACAATATTTACGTGCTTTTTGTCATGCCCAGCCATCAAAATGGAGTCAATACATCCCTTGGGCTGAATGGTGTTACAACACTACTATTCATTCGGCTACGGGTTACACCCCATTTGAAGTTGTATACGGTCGTTCTCCCCCTTCCTTGCCAGGGTATATTTTGGGTCACTCTCAAGTTGAAGCTGTTGATCACTTGGTTAGCTCACGGGACCACATTTTGTCTTGCTTACGTCAAAATTTGCAGAAAGCTCAAGATCGAATGAAGGCAATGGCGGATGCTCACCGTCGTGATGTTCAGTATGAGGTAGGTGCGTAGGTTTACGTCAAACTCCGCCTATATCGCCAAACTTCGCTTAAGGATAAAACCCCACAAAAACTTGCAAAACGCTATTTTGGTCCATTTCAAATTCTCAGTCGGATTGGCCCAGTGGCCTATCGTTTAGATCTTCCGGACACTTCAAAAATTCACCCGGTATTTCACTACTCTGTTTTGAAAGCTCACAGTGGTTCTCCTCCTCAGGAACCAGGAACACTACCATTGGGTACTTATAATAATGGACCCTTACTTAGTCCATTAATTATTTTAGACACCCGTGAAACCACTGCAAATGATTCACCTCAACTAGAAGTTCTGGTGCAATGGCAAGGACTCTCTCCCGAGGAAGCTACGTGGGAACCTTGGGGTGATATCAAACGTACTTTCAACCTTGAGGACAAGGTTCTTTTGCCTGACGTGACGAATGATGCAACAATCACTGAGGAAGAGAATGGGCCAATTGAAGCTGTCAGCACTAGGCCCAAAAGACGTATTATGAGGTCATCAAATTGGGAGGATTACGTGCATTGAGATAGTTAAATTGTTATTTTGTCTTTTATGAAATAAGAATCTTTTCTGTTACATGGTTACCGTGATATGCGGAAACCATTATGCATGCAATAAAAGCAGTGTAATGAACCTTTGAATGGGAGGAATATTTTTACATTGGAATTCTCTTTTCTCTCTAGAGGCCTGGTACCTCGAATACCAAATTTCTTTCCCTTTTGCTATCAGAAGCACTATCCTTTGGCAGTTATAGGTATAAGTAAATCTATCTTATAACTTCATGCATCTCATAAAACTGCTGTCTGTCAGTGAATTTGTTATCAGTTGTTTTTTCTGTACTGTTATCACAGTCCGCAGATCAATGGAATTAATGAATCAACAATCTACTCAGGTTCTTTTATACTAACTATTGATCTCGATTTATCATCTTGAGGATCATGATAACGAAACCCTAATTATAAGATTATGAAAGAAAGAAAAATTACAAACATTTTAATATATGATGTTATCCTTGTGGTGTACTTATAGTGTATTGTTGGAAGAAGTTTATTCGAAATGAACTTAAATCAATAATTTATATATATATATATATATATATATATATATATATATATATATATATTATTACAACAAAGTTTATAACAATAAAGTTTTAGGTTAATTTGTTTTCAAAATATGAGAAATCTTAACTGATGATCTAAGTATAGAAATTTCAGATGATGGGTCACAACATTTAGACAATGGTAAAATAAACTACTCTTCGCGTAATTAGGTAAAGTATTTTTTGTATAAAAGAGAAGAGTTATTATAATATATTTAGAAAAATAATAGAAGAAACTTTTGATACTAAAAATTTGGATTTGGGCTTTACTTCGTGTAAGAAAGATATTAATATTCGGGTTAAATATATGTTTTTGTCCTTCAAGTTTCAGCGAAATTTGGAGTTAGTTCCTCATCAAAACTTTTGACCAATTTAGTCTCTCTTCTTTCAAAATACGTGAATTTAGTCCTTTTAACCAAATTTTGTTAAGTTTATCTGACGTTTCAAACGCATTTCATGATAGTATTTAAATTATTTACACTGTTTGACACATTTTTGCTTCAATGTTAACTTGAATACTATCATGAAATGCGCTTGAAACATTAGATAAACTTAACAAAATTTGGTTAAAAGGACTAAATTCACACATTTTGAAAGATGAAAGACTAAATTGGTATAAAGTTTTGATGAGGGACTAATTCCAAAATTCACTGAAACTTGAGGGACTAAAAACATATTTAACCCTTAATATTCTATCATGTTTGTCTTGAAATTATTATCCTTAATTATCATGTAAAATAACTGTATTTTTTAAAACAGTATTTATAATGTCAACATTAACTTTAAAAAAAAAAAATACATTATACGGATATATTGCATCTATGATACACATATATGATACGTGTATCGAATACGACATGTATCCGATACGTCGATAGATTTATTTTCAAAATAATAAGATACGATACGTGATAGATACATTATATATAAATATTAAAAAATATACAATAATTCTTAAAAATATAATAAATATATGATTATTTTTGTGTGAATCAAAATTAAAACTATATGTACTAAAGTTGTCAATATAAAAATATAAATTACTGTCATCATAGAAGTACTATTTAAAGAAAACTCTTAATAATGACCAATTTTAGTAACCAAAAATATGTTAGAGACCAATTTATAGACTAATTATTTTGGTAGTCAAAACCTAGCAGCTAATTTTAACCACCAATTTATAAACCAATTCATAATTGAAACTATTTTAATTATCAATTTAGATACCAATTATAATTTTTTGAAACTATTTTAGTTTTCAATTTGATCACTATTTAGTGACTAATTATTTGTTGTCACTAAAATTGATCATTATTCAAATATTTACTTGTAGTGTACTATGACTTTATAAATTAGATACTTCATTGATAAGTATCGATAAAGTATCCTATAAGTATCAAACACGATACTTGTTGGATACGGATCAAACACGATACTTGTTGGATACGGATCAAACACGATACTTGTCGGATACGGATACGTGATCCAAGTTGAAATATGAGTGCATCAGAGGATTGCATATATAACTATCATAGTTACATTTTTACATTATTTTTTTAAATTCATATTAGGATGGAAAAAAAAGAAATAAGAGAAAGAGAGTAAAACTGAAATTATTTTGACGATAAAAAGATGAATGAAAAGTGGATGAAAATAAATGATAATTTTTTAATAGCACGTAACTGAAATATTTTAACTACATTATTTTAAAATTACTAAACTCCTACTGAGAATAAATACAAGTTAAATTTGAATAATGCATAATTTGAATAATTGAATAAACGGTATTTTGCAAAGCAGGTCAACTTCCATTCACACAAGTAAATAAACCAATAACAAAGCTCATAGTTTTGTATGCACCGTTGAATTCAAACAGAGGATAAAAGATTAAATAAAAAGCTTAATAATATAGAACGTGCTTTAATGATATATTCTTTTCAATATTATACATACTTTTGAATCAATTGTACATATATATGATATAATTTTTACTTATTTTTTCGTATTCCAGCATTATAATAAACCCAATACATTGTAAAAACACTTCCACATAATTAATTAATATAAAAGTCTTATCTCACTTGCTATGATGCAAGTAGGTTTTTTAAGAAGTTTTTTTTTTTTTTAATTATGACATAAACTAATCACACCAAACCTATAACCCCGAATTAAATTAAGTAGACTAAGTTTACTAATAGTACTCAATATGAGATGCGGACCGAGATAACGTGCAATACATTGAAATTTGAAATATTTTATCAAATGTGTAGTGGTAATATTATTATTTTCATAATAGTTTCTTTTTTAATGACGGTTTGTGACATACTCTTAATGTCTTTATACATTTTCAAAATATTATCATTACCAAAGTAATTAATCACAACATATGTGAACTACAAAAAGATAGTTATGATTGTGTCAACAAGAAATTTGTTTCCTCTTTTATTTTTCGACATCACTTAATAGTTCATCAAGTGAAAGATAACTAATTATGTAACTCTGTATCTTTACAATAAATACCATATTGTTTATAAGCCTATATTGTTGAGAGGTATATTATTGATGAAATAATTGAATTTAGTACAAAATATGTATTAGAAGTATACGTTTTAGGTGTTTCCAAAGTCTCAACGTGAAACAAGATATTAAGGTAAGTTTACGAGAGATGTTAAGGTAGTTTCAAATGATCGAGGGAATTTTCTTTAAAAACATTTGTATATATATTGAATAATATTGATAAAGTTCTTTCTTACATAGCTAATCATAAAACATTTTTAAGACCATCAACTATGAAATAAACTATAATCACACCAAACCTATAACCCTGAATTAAATTAAGTAGACTAAGTTTACTAATATTACTCAATATGAGATGCAAACTGAGATAACGTGCAGTACCTTGAGATTTGAAAGATAATATTATTATTGTTATAAATAGTATAAACAACGTGCAAAAACACTATCTTCTTACTGTATAAATGGCTACAGAAACAAGAGAAGATGAACACATTAAAAAGATGAAGGAACAAGTTTTAAGGTTCACACTTGTGTTCTTATTCATCTGTGTCTGTGGAGTGATTGCAGATCCTCCAGAGGATCCAATCCAGTGTGCTTCAAAAAACACAAAATGCACCATCACCAACACCTATGGCATGTTCCCCGACCGAGCCACTTGCAACGCCTCCGAGGTTGTCTACCCCACCTCGGAGGAGGAGCTGGTCGCCGCTGTGGCATCAGCTTCCAAGAACAAAAGAAAAGTGAAAGTCGCAACACGCTTTTCCCACAGCATAACCAAGCTGGCTTGTACTGACGGCGAAAACGGGTTGCTGATAAGCACTAAGAATCTAAACAAGATACTGAACATCGACGCGAAGGAAGGGACAATGACGGTGCAGAGCGGCGTGTCGCTGAGAGAGATCATGGCGGCGGCCGCCGATGCTGGTTTGGCCTTGCCCTATGCGCCATACTGGTGGGGTTTGACGATTGGTGGAATGATGGGAACAGGTGCTCATGGAAGCACGTTGTGGGGTAAAGGAAGCGCCGTTCACGAGTACGTGGTGGAGTTGAGAATCGTTACTCCTTCTGGACCTGAACATGGCTATGCCAAGGTTCGGACCCTTGACGAGTCTGATCCCTCTCTCAATGCAGCCAGAGTTTCTCTCGGGGTTCTTGGAGTTCTTTCTCAGGTATATATACATACTCTTTTTTTACTTAATATTATTTTAGTCTCTAATGAAAAAATTATGAACCGGTATAAACAATAGTTTGATTTATTTACACTATTATATATGCAGGTTACCCTAAAATTGGAGCCTCTCTTCAAGCGATCCATTACATATGTGACGAAAAATGATTCAGATTTAGGAGATGAACTTCTTACTTTTGGAACAAAACATGAGTTTGCCGATGTAATGTGGTACCCAAGTCAGAAAAAGGCTGTGTATAGAATTGATGACCGTGTACCTGTTAGTGCGAATGGAACTGGCTTATACAATTTCTTCCCATTTCGTTCCACACCCTCAGTAGCATTAGCTGTTGTTAGATCTACAGGTTCCAGATACATATTTATCTTCTTCATAATTAATCAAATATCATGCAAAAATACAAATACTATATCTATATCAAGTGCATGCATGTTTGAATATGAATAAAAAAAGAGAAAGGAAAATGACAACCATTAGTAGATAAGGTTATTTAACTTCAATTGTCTTCTTCTTTAATCACTTGTTTTCGAGAAGAAACACGTGATGCTAATAGTTGTTTTTTCACATTCTCATTTAACAGAGGAACTTCAAGAAGCTCTACATGATGCTAATGGAAAGTGTATTAGTGCGAAGTTGATAACTGGACTGCTGTCAGGCATTGCTTATGGGTTGACTAACAATGGTACTCATTTTTATTTTTTCATTTTGTTTGTCTTTTAGTAAAATAAAATCGCAATTAATTTGGACTCAGAAATAAAATAAAAAATAAAAAAAAAAACTTTCAATTTCAAATAAAAGAATATATTAATTTATTTAAACATATGATTATGCTGTAGGTATCTTTCGTGGATATCCTGTTGTTGGATATAGCAACAGGATGCAAGCATCAGGAACATGTTTAGATAGTTTTCACGATGATTTGATTACAGCATGTCCATGGGATCCACGAATCAAAGGGGAGTTCTTTTTCCAAACTACGTTCAGCATTCCCATGTCTGATGTAAAAAACTTCGTGGAAGATGTGCAGAAACTTGTTGAGTTGGAGCCAAAGTCACTGTGTGGGTTAGAAATGGAAAATGGAATCCTTATGCGCTATGTTACAGCTTCCAGTGCTTATCTCGGAAAATCAGAAGATGCTGTGGATTTTGACCTCACATACTATCGCAGCAAAGATCCATTGACTCCTAGGCTTTTCCAAGATATACTTGAAGAAATAGAACAAATTGGATTGTTGAAATACAAAGGATTACCCCACTGGGGCAAAAATAGAAACTTAGCATTCGATGGAATAATCAACAAGTACAAAAATGCAGATAAGTTTTTGAAGGTTAAAGAGGAGTATGATCCAGAAGGGATCTTCTCGAGCGTGTGGTCGGACCAAATGCTTGGACTGAAAGGTGGGGTGACAGTAGATACGGATGGGTGTGCCATAGAAGGGATGTGCATTTGTTCAGAAGATCGTCACTGTGCACCAAAGAAGGATTACTTATGCAGACCAGGGAAAGTTTTTAACAAAGCGAGGGTTTGCACTCATGTTCGTAAGAAAACCAAAGAAGAAGATGATTTGAAAGACGAGCTCTGAAAACCGAGTTCAGATTGTTCTCTGTTAAGTTTTGTTGTGTTATTTTCTGCTGTCTCTCTAAAATATATTAATGTTGGTATTTTATATTTTAAAGACACGACAGATAAACAACTAAACAGAGAATCCAAATTACTAGGTTTCAATAAATCTGTCTTATTACATCCTGCATCTCAATAAAACTGATGTCTGTCAGTGAATTTGTTATCAGTTGTTTTTTGTTCAGTTTCTATAATGTTATCACAGTCCGAAGATCGATGAATTAATGAGTTAATCTACACAGGTTCTTTTATACAAACTATTGATGTCGATTTATCATCTCGGGGATCATGATAACGAAACCCTAATTATAAGATTATGAAAGAAATATTACAAATCAAACTATTACATTATTTTTTTTAATAAGTATGATTATAACGTAACTGAAATATTTTAACTATATTATTAAAATTACTAAATTCCCTACTGAGAATAACTACAAGTTAAATTTGAATAATTGAATAAACGGTATTTTGCAAAGCAGGTCAACTTCCATTCACATAAGTAAATAAACCCCTAACAAAGCTCATAGTTTTGTATAAAGTACAAGGATAAACTTGTAAAACTACACAAAAACCATACTATATGCACCGTTGAATTCAAACAAAGGATAAAAGATTAAAATAAAAAGCTTAATGATGTAGAATGTGCCTTAATGATATATTCTTTTCAATATTATACATACTCTTGAATCATTTACTGATTACAAAAGTGTTAAGATAGTCAAGCAACCATGTTACTTCAAATGAATAACATGTCATTTGCTATATTCGAAGTGGCTTTCACAACTTCATTTATTTTACAAAACTATCAAAATTATTTCAAATAAACTACAAATATGCATATTAGTATAATGAAATAAATTACAATATAAAATATGTAACATCTCAATTTTAGCAGGTTAAAACTGATAAAATAGGATGTTCCACCTTAGTGTTCAAAACAGATAAACAAATGTATAAAGTATGTTAATACAATCTTACAAATGATCGGACTATATAAATATATCAATTATACACACCAAACATTTATAACTCTAAACACAAGCTAACCACTTACAAAAATTTTTCACTAAGACCTCCTTCCGACCTAAAATATGGCTCCTTAACCTCTAAAGGTGCCTCTGAAACTGCAACCATAGTTGTTCCCCCTCAATAAGTGATCATCGCAAAAGGAAAACAAACAACACAAGACGAAAACATAGAAAAAGAGTAAGTTAATGACTTTTAAAGAATTTTCTCAAACCATATAATATATATATATATATATATATATATATATATATAACAATTACAGACAAGCAGATATTCACATACATATATTTATAAACTACGACTCAATTAATTTGCATACATGCATCGAGGTCGGATCCAGTCAGTTATGTATGTATAGTGGCATTTCATGCTCTGCAGAGCGACATATTAAGAGTGAAAAGTTTACCACATACAAGATCAATCCAGTAACACCTATGGTCAAGGAAAAACACTTAGGCTAGAACTCCATGCCCCTCTCACCACATACCTCATTTTTCTCTACTTGAGAATTTGAATGGTTATTAACTGCCAAGGCAATTCCTACCTCTATGCACACACTACCATAATTCATAACTAATTCTCCTTGAATTAGTTTTAACACCTCTCAATCTCATATTACATTGCATATATTAATCACATCTAAATCAATCATCATCCCAATTAGCTTCTATAACCACAAAAATACCATTCAAATCACTCAAGAATGCAAGTTTCAGGTCCTGACTTACTCGCGCAACAACTAGCCTAGGTCTGGAAGTTCCTAACTAGGAAATTTGTCCAGCGAGAATTACTCGCCCAACGAGTTTGCGAATCTGCATAATTCTGCAGATCGATGTTTTGCATATTTCTAGATATCAGCTTACTCGCCCAACAAGTACTTCTTGCCCAACGAGTGTGCAGCTCTGCAGAATTATACAAAAGTTGATCTAACATGTTTTATACATCTTCAGCCAGTCCATACCACTCCAAAACCAATGCAGAGATCATTTAATTATCAAACATCAATTCTATCTATTATTCATACCAATTGAATGCAAAACACATCTAAACCAATAGTTATTCTCAATTAACAGGAAAAACACACAACTTGTTTTCAACATCACAAGCAATCATGCATATCAGATACATCAATCAATCACAAATTAAGCATACAATATGCATTTTTAACAGGTTTATCAATTAAGACAGAGAAATTAGCTTCCCTTACTTGGTATCCTGCTTAAACAATTCTATAAACGTCAAACGTCTCTAACTTCACAGGATGCTCTATCTACACATAGAAACATCACAAGAACGATTAGGACATACCATTATGTTCACTAATCAATAGATACTCATATTGATAAATAAAATGATGCATGCAAGCGGAGGAGGGCTTACATGCAATAGAAAACATAAAAGACCAAAAAAGAGAGCAGAGACTTAACTTACGCGAATTGGAGAAACTGATCAGTTCAAATTGAAGAGCTCACCGAGATGATCAATCCTATGGTCTCGGTTCTTCAATCAGACGACCTGAAAGACATAACTCTTAGGAGAGAAGTTAGATAACTATAGAAAAGTGGATTATAGAAAGATGGTGTATCTTAAAATAATGAAACTTATTTATAACAATTTTATTTATACTAAATCCTTTTAATATTAAAATAATCAAGTCTCACTATTTTTAAACCATTATTACTTCTAAAATATCATTTTATAGGGTTTTACAAAACATATATAAAGAAAATAAAAAAAACATATATAAGATGTTTCAAAATTGTAAAAACATCTTTATGTAACATTCAACTTATTGTGTTTTTCTCTTTAAAGCACTTATCTATCATATATATGAAATGAAAACTTATATAAAATATAAAAGAATTATGTTGTAATTTTTTTAACTTATTTTTTCATAATCCATCTTTATATTAAACTCAAAACATTGTAAAAACATTTCCACATAATATTAAAATATATATATATATATATATATATATATATATATATATATATATATAATATATAAAATATGTTTTTTTATTTTTTATATATATATTTTTCT
>Ga0214543_1009004_pt1 | contig 15886 bp, 14 predicted proteins | sample CNSS2metaG_FD_160094 | JGI IMG/M metagenome (GOLD analysis project Ga0214543, IMG submission 160094) | Root nodule microbial communities from cowpea collected in UCLA plant growth center, Los Angeles, California, USA - CNSS2 | ecosystem: Host-associated > Plants > Roots > Nodule | place: USA... | reverse complement strand
GCACGGTAATTGGTCTGGTTGGTATGAGTGATGGCATGGAATTGTACATGATGGTTGGGTGAAATGAGAATTGGATGTATGAGATGAATGTGGTGGTTGGGATATGATAAACATGAAATTTGTATGTTATAGGCGTAATTCCATGAGTCCCGTGGGGAGATCTCATGGTGGTGTGTAGTGTATATGTTAAGATATGGATTCAAGTAAGGATTGCATCCCGAAGCTCTAAAGAGTCAGTGAGTCTCAAGTAGAGCAAGCTGACCTAAGTGGTGAGAGTAGCGGGAGGCCCTAGTCTATGGCAGGATAATGGCCTTAGACGCTTAAAGGCTAACCTTGTGTGTGGTAGGGTGAAACCCATTGGCAATGGCTCTGCAGAGCAGTAGAGGCCACCATAAGTGCAAGCGTCCAGTGAATCCGATCTTAATATATTTATCCGGATAATTGAGTCATAGTGTCCTGCTCGTTTGCTATAACATGATGTTCTGTGCCTGTTGTGTTGCATGTTAAGGAATGTTTAAGTACTTGTTTGTTGTATCATGATAAGATCAAATTACACTAGCTTACCCATGCATTTTGTGTTGCTTCTGTTATGTTTTCTCTATTGCGATGATCACCTTTTGGTGGGAGCAGATGAGAGGGATGCTCGAGATGGATCCGGGGGACGCAGCGGTGCGATCTAGTTTTTCTGTCTTGATGACCTTAGGGGCAGATTCATGGCCATGGGGCCTTTTGTAATGGTTGCCCAGTTGCAACTCCTTTTGCGAAACTGCTGAATTCTGTTAGTTTTCTTTTGGTTGTGGCATGGTTTCATGCCTAGTTTTTCTTCCTTTCGAAGTACTTTTGGGATGACTGTAATAGTTACCTTTCATACGTTTCATGTTTATCTGATGGGTTCTCGTTATCAAAATTTTGTGATGCTTTATTTGGTAGATTAATCTATTAAAATGGGATGTCACATTGGTCACGCCAAATGGCATAACCACATTCTCATAGTGGCCATATCTGGATCTGAAGGCCGTCTTTTGCACATCATCAGCCTTTAGTAAGATCTGATGATAACCCGATCGCAGATCTATCTTCGAGAACACTGTTGATACGTGCAACTGATCCATCAAGTCATCAATCCTCGGGAGCGGATACTTGTTCGTGATAGTTATCTTGTTCAGCTGCCTGTAGTCCACACACAGACGTGAACTCCCATCCTTCTTCTTTACCAATAATACTGGCGCTCCCCAAGGTGAAGTGTTGGGTCGGATGAACTGTTTCTCCATCAACTCTTCTATCTATTTCTTGAGTTCTACCAACTCTGCTGGAGCCATACGATACGGAGCCATCGATACCGGACCCGTCCCTGGTACCAGGTCAATAGAGAACTCCACTTCTCTACTGGGAGGCAACCCTAGTACTTCATCCGGAAACACGTCTTCAAACTCATGTACCACAGGTATGACAGATGATCTCTCTCTCTCTCCCACCTCCATACGGGCGAAGATTATGAAGCACTGCGCGCCACTCTGAATCTCCCTCACCGCCCCCTGAGGGGACACCAACTCGAGATCCTCTGAATCGGGAAACAACAACCTCTTCTCCCGGCAGTCTATAAGAACGCGATTGGCAGAGAGCCAATCCATCCCTAAGATCACTTCCAAGTCTTGCAGAGGCAGGCAGATTAGATTTACCTTGTACCTGCGTCCCTCTACCTCCACTAGACCTAGCACACAAAGACGACGTCGTGACCAATCCCGACGCCGGAGTAGACACCGCAAGCTCGCACTGTAGCTTGCATAATGGCAAACCCAGACGTTTCACATAACTATCTGACACAAAGGAGTGTGTCGCTCTAGAGTCGTACAACACACAGCAAGACACACCAGCTATCAAGCAGCAACCCATAACCAAGTTACCTAAACCAGTCGCCTCTGCTCCTGTCATAGCATACACCCGGCCTATCGCCTAAGGCTTATTGCCTCTGTCCCTCCTCTGATGTTGATGAAGAGTCTGAACTGGAGGGCGTGCCGCTGCCCTGGCAAGGTTGGGACAGTCCTTCCCAAAGTGGCCTTCCTTGCCACAGTTGTTGCACCTACGGTAACCCTCCATACGTGGACAAGCGTACCTCGGGTGGGGTCCTCCACATGTGTAACACCGAACTCGGCCTTGCTGAGGAGAAAAGCTCCTGGACCCTTGAGGCTGGTGGTGGGGTCTATCATACGGTCTCATCCGCTCCTCATGTCTGGGCTTGGACCCAGATGATCCACCGATCCTCTGAGGCGGCTGTGGTTGCTGTGGGCGCTGGCCTTCCACCTCACTCTTCATCTTCTCCATCACCCTGGCCTTCTCTACCAGAGCGGCAAAGTCCTTGATGGACAAAGGAGCCACCATCAAGCGGATGTCACCGCGGAGCCTATTCTCGAACTTCCTGCATCGCCATTCCTCATCGAGTGGCAGGGTGTAGAAACAACTGAGGTGTTTGAACCTCTCAGCATATTCTGTCACCGTCTTCCCTCCCTGGGTCAACTGGAGGAACTCCACCTCCTTGGCATACCGGATGCTGTCTGGAAAATACTCAGAGAGGAATCTCTCCCTGAATGTCTCCCACGTCACTAGCTCATCCCTCTCCTCCAGGATGGATCTAGTGCTGCTCCACCAATGCTCCACCTCTCCCGTGAGCATATAAACCGAGAACGCCAACATGTTCTCCGCAGGGCACATCTTGGCGTCGTAGATGCGCTCTAGGTCCTTCAGCCATTGGTCCGCGGCGTCAGGACTAGTCTTCCCGTTAAACTTCGCCGGGTGGTGCTTCAGAAAGTCCTCCAGGCTCCACTCCCTGACTGTGGGTCGTGGTTCCGGACCAAGCACAGGGGCAGCCGCCCTGTTTTGCACATGTTTCTTGTGTTGTGGGGTTGGTCTAATATTGGGAGCATGAAATGGGAATGGTGTTTAAGTTAATGTTTGATGGTTGTAGCATCTGTTACATGTCTTATTCTTCTAAATTTGAAATACTAGCTGATTGGGAGTGCAACACCCCATTTAATTAAGTACGTGAAATTAAAGGAATGTCACGATAAAGATAACATAAAAACGCGGTCTGGGATTAACTCCATCCAACCCATGGCACACCACGATGCCCAAAAGAAACTAGAGGAAAAGTTAACCAGAATGTATAAAACCAAGGACGAACAGATACATGGGTCGCAACCCTAAATGAACTCATGCAGAAATAACAACTAGTCTACGCGGACTATGCCGCAGAATCTCCACTTCCTTGCTGACCTCTGGAACTTCGCCCATCTGCTCCCATCAATTAAATTGATGATCATCGCAAGAAGAACAGCCACATACAATACAACCATACAAACAAGCGGGTAAGCTAGAGCCAACACATATTCATCACACAATCAAGTACACTATCATCATCCCATATCCATATAACAACCAAGCATGTTATGACTCTTCATTCAATACACTACGACTCGACTCGACTCATCCGGATACATATAACTTAGTCGGATTCAGCGGATGCTTGCACTTGTGGTGGATACCCCTGCTCGACCCTGAGCTGCTCATCTCCGAGCTATGTGTTACAAGTGTTACGATAAATCAAATCTCCCTCACCACAAGGTTAGCCCTTAATGAATTTCGGGCCTCCTGCTACTCTCACCACAGGGGTCAGTCCGCTCTAAATGAGACTAACTGGCCCCTTAGAGTGTCAGGATGCAGTCCTTACCTTGAATCCTTACCTAGTTATACAGATGGGGCACCACCATGGACACCCACTAACAAGGGCCATGGAATTACGTCCCGACCACTGAAGCGCGACCCCGGAGGTCCCACCTAGAGACCCCAAGGAATTTACACGCTGACACGGACCAACATTAATAATTCAGCAATAAGAGAATATTAAATCATAATTACAATTCCATATCAACCCCTGAGATTAATTCCTCATACGCATCATATTTCGAATCCATACCTCTGATCATCACCACCCTATGAGTCTAGGGCCTCATCTCATATTAATACCATGTTCCTTTAGTTCCACACCACTCATTCATTTCACATGCCAAGTTCCCACAATACCCATTATTCATCATTTATGAATCATGTCATGCATATATATATCAATTCGTTAGGCATATAAACATACATATGTACATATATTTCATCATGGCAGTCATACCCAAGCAATTCCAATCATAAGAAAGCAAACACCCTACCAACCACCACACTACCTCGCCCAAATCCCTCGCTCAGGCTGAAGGGTCTCGCTCAGGCGAGACATGCTCGCTCAGGCGAGCCCCCTTCGCCTAGGCGAGGCTCGAAAAGGGCATCAGAAAGCATTGCGGGATCTCGCTTAGGCGAGACCCCTCTCGCCTGGGCGAGATGCTTGCTCGCTCAAGATTTTGAGCGGGTCGTCTGGCTTGGGCGAATCCCTGTTTGTCTCGCCTAGGCGAGATTGGCTCGCCTGGGCGAGATTAACAGGTCTCGCCACTGTTTCACCTACAACAACCATATTTTTCGAACTAACCAAGCATACAAAGCATTCAATCACACCAAATCGAAGGATTTATCCATACAATCACTAACTAACTCAAGAACAGCCAAAACAACACCAAAAGACTGGAACCCTAACTTCCCGTACCTGGAAAAGGGCTAACACAAATTCGACACCGGACCTCAGAGCACAGCAGCTCGAGTGATGAACTTGCAGAACTGGCGGAACAGCGTAACAGTGGAATAAAACGGGGTTAGTTCGATTCTAAACGGCGAAATGCGAAGAACAGCTTTTAGAAACAATCACAGTAGGGTCAGAATCACTTATGTGGAGTAGAACTCACTACTTGAGCTTTTAGGCGGACTGGTTCGAGGTGGGGAGTAAACCCTAGCAGAGCTCTAGCGGTACGAAGGTGAAGGAGGCGGCTGCGAAACTGTGAATGAAGAGAGTGTGAGAGTCAGGGCAGACCTAGTGACTTTATCTATTGGGCCGGCCTTAGGCCCACTTACAAGGACAGCCCACTAACTTTAGGGCAGAAAATAGTAAGCCAAAATTAATGGGTCTTACAGGGAGCAACTAATTTTCATAAAAATGAGTAAACTTTTATTGGATTTGTCTTCCAACTAATTTTAAAAATTTAAAATTATAAAAGTATAACTAAATTTAATATAAATTTTTTATTTTATAAAATTAAATAACAAATTTTTAATTAATTTTATGATAACAATGTATTTAAGTTATTTATATTTATTTTTAACAAAATACATCGTATATAATTATTTTAAATAATATATTAAGATTGAATTAATTAAAATTAAAAGATTAAATTAAATTTTAAATAAAATATTTAGTAGACAAATGTATAAAAAATGTAATAGTTGATTCTTTCGATACTAAAAATGATGAATGATATATAAATTGTTGAGTATAAAAGTATTAAAGTTAGACAATATAAAAAATGTGAAGAGTAAACGATATAAAACTATAAATGATAAATTGTAACGTCCCATTTAATTAATACGCGTAATTAAAGAAACGTCACAATTATAATATAACGAGGATGTCTTAGAGTTTAAATATAACACCATACAAACCAAGGCATACCGCGATGCCACAAAAAAAAAAGGAAACATATTAAACAGTTTACTGGGTTCCTAGAGAAATATAAAGGCAGACAAGTACATGGGCCGTAGCCCCAAAGATAGCCCAAGAAGGACAGAAAGTCCAGCCCAAAGAGGCTAAGCAGCGAATTCGTCTCTCCCCTGTTGACCACGGTTACCTCTCGCATCTGCTCCCATCAATAAAATTGATGATCATTGCGAAGATAGAAGAATAACATACAAAGCAACCAAAAAGAAAGGGTAAGCTAGAGCCAACACATTTACCATGCAATCAAATTTACTTTCATAATTCAGTGTTCACACACACAATATACATCTATCACCCAAGCATGTTATGACCCTTTAATCAATACACTAAGACTCGACTCATCCGGATACACATAGCCTGGTCGGATTCAACGGATGCATGCGCTTGTGGTGGATACCTCTGCTCACCCCCGAGCTGCTCACCTCCGAGCTAAGTGTTACAAGTGTTATAATGAATCAATTTCCCTCACACACAAGGTTAGCCCTTAATGAATTTCAGGCCTCCTACTACTCTCACCACAGGAGTCAGTCCGCTCTAAGTGAGACTAACTGACCCCTTAGAGTGTCAGGATGCAACCTTACCTTGAATCCTTACCAGACCATATAGATGGGGCACCACCATGGACACCCACTAACAGGGGCCATGGAATTACGTCCCGACCACTGAAGCACGACCCTGAAAGTCTAACGTAGAGACTCCAAGGAATTACGCACTAACACGGACCAACATAATAAATAGCCAAGAATTTTCACATACATTACACATAATATTTCATACCAACATCCGTAACCAATCCTCATTTCTCACATGTCGAATCCATACCAACTCGTTATTCTCAACCAAGAGTAAAGTATTTCTCCTCACACCAAAACCATGCCACTGGTTTACCAACCATCAAGATCCATTGTTGCTCATACCAAGTTTATAACCACACGCACATATATATGTATCCAACTTCTCATGTACAACTCATATAGAAATCATGCCATGCTCACAATCACCCACATATAATCCCTTCCCAATCATGCATACTCATTCCCATTAAGCCATCATACAATATCCCATATAAACAAAATTTAAACATCTAATCGCAAAGAACACAACATCTCGGAACGCATCCTCTCCCAGCTCCTCGCTCAGGCTGGAGGGTGTTGCTCAAGCGAGAATGACTCTCGCTCAGGCGAGTTCTCCTCCGCCTAGGCAAGAGCTCGACAAAGTGTACAGTGGCCCCTGCGCAATATCGCTAAGGCGAGACCCCTTCCGCCTAAGTGAGACATCTGCTCGCTCAAAACACATTATGGTCGCCTGGGCGACCACTCGCACAAAAAGCCCTCGGCGAGCCTTTGCACATCTCGCTTTGGCGAGGCAAGCTCGCCTGGGCGAGACTATCAGTGTCCACCACTGTTCGCACCTGCACAACGCATACACACACACCCAATAGAGATTCCAGCCAGTCCAGACACTCATAGTAGTACACAATCTCAAAGAATCCACAAACGACAACGATACAAGCCAAATCACACCACATGAAGAGGTTCTAGCTTCCCTTACATGGAACGAGCTAGTTTTAAGTGTCTCGACACCAAACGGCGGAGTACCACAGCTCTAGGAGAAGATCGCAGAGCTGGAAAAACGAACAAGGAGTGTTTACTACTGAAACTCTAACACTACACACGGAAAATAGGACCAGAGATTTTAGAAGCATGGATTGGAAACACTTACGTGGGTCAAGAACAGAGTCAAGCGGAACGTGAACTGAAGGTGTGCTCTAGAACCCTAGCAGAGGCGGCAACAGCTCTGAGGGAAGGGAAATATGTTTTTACAAAAATGAGCTCAAATTAGGGTTTGGGCACTTTAGGTCAGAAACAAATTGGGCCAGATCCCCTTAGGCCCAAAGATTGGACAGTCTAAAAATAAAACAAAACGGAAATAATTGGGCCTTACATTCCCTCCAACAACAAAATTTTCGACCTCGAAAATAAAGACTCACCAGGTAAACAGGTGTGGATGTGATTTTCTCATGTGCTCCTCTAACTCCCAAGTCGAGTCGCCCGTTCTCCGATCCCAGATGACCTTAACAAGGTTGACGGTCTTGCCTCGGCGCTCCTCAACCTTGCTATCCTCTAAAGCGATGGGTGGTACTTCCACTTTGAGGTCCTCTCTAATCTATATATCTTCAGCCTCTAGTACATTAGATGGGTCGAAAACATATTTCCTCAGTTGTGATACATGAAACACTGGGTGAAGGTTGGCCAACTACGAGGGTAAAGCTATCTCATAAGCCATTGGTGCAATCCTCCTCGTGATCTGATATGGACCAAGGAATTTAGGAGAAAGTTTCCTTGAGCGGAGAGCCCTTCCCATGCCCGTGGTGCGGGTCACCCTCAAGAACACATGATCGCCCGCCGCAAACTCTAAAGGTATCCTTCTACGGTCTGCATAAGCCTTCTGCCTACTCTGATAGGCCTGCATCCTATCCCTCACCATCCTGACTTTCTCGATAGTTTGTTCCAATAATTCTAGCCCGACGAGCACTGCTTCCCCATCCTGATACCAACATAGGGGGGTCCTACACTTCCTACCATAAAGAGCCTCATTTGGCGCCATGTCAATGCTTGCATGAAAGCTGTTGTTGTAGGTAAACTCAATCAAAGGCAACACCTCATCCCAAGCCCCCAGGTGATCCAATATACACGTTCGTAGCAAGTCCTCAAGTGACTGAATGGTCCTTTCTGATTGACCATTAGTCTGGGGATGGTAGGCTGAGTTCATAGTCAACTTGGTCCCCAAAGCTTCGTATAAGGTTTGCCAGAACCGGGACGTAAATCGTGGGTCTCTGTCAGAAACTATGCTCGAAGGCACTCCATGCAACCTCACGATCTCCTTAATGTACAGCTGAGCTAACTTGGCCATGGACATCCTCAAGTTCATCGCCATGAAGTGGGCACTCTTGGTCAACCGATCCACTATCACCCAGATGGTGTCATGTCCTCTAAAGGTCCGTGGCAAATGGGTCACAAAGTCAATCGAGATGCTGTCCCATTTCCACACTAGTATTTCCAAGGGCTGTAGGATCCCACTGGGTCTCTGATGCTCCACCTTCGCCTTCTGACATGTCAAACAGGCTGATACAAACTGAGCAACATCCCTCTTCATTCCTTACCACCAGAAGGTCTCCCTAAGATCCTGGTACATCTTAGTCATGCTAGGATGCAAACTAAGACGATTCTTGTGTCCTTCTTCTAGAATTAACCTTTTCACCTTGACATCATCAGGTACGCATACCCTACCCTGAAACCTAAGTATACCATCATCGCCCAATGCAAAATCTCTAGCCTCATCTGACCCAAGCTATTCTCTGACTTTGTTCAGACTGGCATCCAATAACTGCCTCTCTCTCACTGAGCCCAAGAAGTCATTAGATATAGTCAGGGTACTACATCTAATGAACTCAGATCCTACCTCCACCTATAACTTCATATCTCATAATTTCTCTAGTAGTTCCACCTCCTTAATCATAAGGTGTGCAGTATGCACTATCTTCCTACTCAAGGCATCTGCCACTACATTCGCCTTCCTAGGGTGATATAGGAGCTCAAAATCATAGTCCTTTAGGAATTCCATCCATCTCCTCTGCCTTATGTTCAGCTCCTTCTGGATAATCCCTCCAAATCTTCAAGGTGAACACTATGGCTGCTAACTCTAGGTCATGAGTAGGGTAGTTTCTCTCATGAACCTTAAGTTGCCTTGAAGCATATGCCACAGCCTTCTTCTCCTGCATCAATACACAACCAAGTTCGAGGTGGGAGGCGTCATAGTAGACCTCAAATGGCTTCCCGACATCCGGGATCACAAGTATCGGAGCGCTAGTCAATCTTCTCTTCAGCTCCTGGAAACTTTCCTCACACTTATCTGTCCAAGTGAAGGGTTGGTCCTTTCGGGTAAGCAGTGTCAGGGTTGCCACTATCTTGGAGAATCCCTCTATAAATCTCCTATAGTAGCCTGCTAACCCCTCAAAGCTCCTGATCTCTGTGGCCGACTTAGGACTTTCCCACTTTACTACCGCCTCGACCTTTGCTGGGTCCATTGCAATCCCCTGGGCGGATATCACATGCCCCAAAAACTGAACCTCATCCATCCAGAATTCGCACTTGGACAACTTGGCATAGAACTGTTTCTCTCTCAGAACACCAAACACCAAACTCAGGTGTTCTGTATGCTCCTCCTAGTCTTAGAATAGATAAGGATGTTGTCTATGAAGACCATGACAAACTTATCTAAGAAGGGTCTGAAAATCCGATTCATGTAGTCCATGAACACTATTGGAGCATTGGTCACACCAAAAGCATAACCACGTACTCATAGTGTCCATACCGGGATCGGAAGGCCGTCTTCTGCACATCATCAACCTTTACCAAAATCTAGTGGTATCCTGACCGTAGATCTATCTTCGAGAACACAGATGACCCATGCAACTGATCCATCAAGTCATCAATCCTTGGGAGCGGATATTTGTTCTTGATAGTCATCTTGTTTAATTGTCTGTAGTCCACACATAGACGTGAACTCCCGTCCTTCTTCTTTACTAGCAACACTGGTGCTCCCCACGGCGAAGTACTAGGTCGGATAAACTGCTTCTCCATCAGTTACTCTATCTGTTTCTTGAGTTCCACCAACTCTGCCGGAGCCATGCGGTATGGAGCCATCGACACCGGACCTGTCCCCGGTACTAGGTCAATAGAGAACTCCACCTCTCTGTTGGGAGGTAACCCAGGTACTTCATCCGGAAACACGTCCTCAAACTCGTGTACCACAGGTATAACTGATGGTCTCTCTCTCCCCCACTTCCATACGGGCGAAGATTATGAAGCATTGCGTACCACTCTGAACCTCCCTCACCACCCCCTGAGGAGACACCAACTCAAGCTCCTTTGACTCGGGAAACAACAACCTCTTCTCCCGACAGTCTATAAGGATGCGGTTGGCAGAGAGCCAATCCATCCCTAGGATTACTTCTAACTCTTGGAGAGGTAGACATATCGGATTCACCTTATATCTGCTTCCCTCCACCTCCACAGGACACCTAGCACACAAGGACGACGTCCTGACCAAACCTGATACCAGAGTAGATACCACGAGTTCACACTGCAGCTCACACACCGGCAGACCCAACTTTTTCACACAAGCATCTGACACAAAGGAGTGTGTCGCTCCAGAATCATATAGCACACAAAATTTCATCCCAGCTATCTAACAAAAACCCATCACGAGGTTACCTGAACCTGTAGCTTTCGCTCATGTCATAGCATAAACTCGGCCCGTCGCCTGAGGCCTGTTGCCCCTGTCTCTCCGCTGATGCTGGTGAGAAGCCTGAATCGGAGGGCGTGGCGCTGTCCTAGCAAGAGTGGGACAATCTTTCCTAAAGTGGCCCTCCTTGCCACAGTTGTTGCATCTGCGATAACCCTCCATACGTGGGCAGGCACTCCTCAGGTGAGGACCCCTACATATGTAACACTGCACGCGACCCTGCTGAGGAGGAAGACCCCTAAACCCTTGGGGCTGATGGGGAGGTCTGTCATATGGTCTCCTCCGCTCCTCATGTCTGGGTTTGAACCCAGATGGTCCGCCTACCCTTTGTGACTGTTGAGGCCTCTGGCCCTCCACTTCGTTCTTCATCTTCTCCATTACTTTGGCCTTCTCCATCAGAGCGGTGAAATCCTTGATGGATAAAGGTGCCACCATCAAGCGAATGTCACCACGCAGCCCATTCTCGAACTTGCGACATCTTCACTCCTCCTCGAGTGGCAAGGTGTAGAAGCGACTGAGATGCTTGAACTTCTCAACATAGTTGGCTACGGACTTCTCTCCCTGAGTGAGCTGGAGGAACTCCACCTCCTTGGCATATCTGACGCTATCGGGGAAATACTCCGAGAGAAACCTTCCCCAGAAAGCCTCCCACGTGACTAGCTCTCCCCTCTGCTCCATAATGGATTTGGTGCTGGTCCACCAATGTTCGGCCTCCCCGGTGAGCATGTACACTGTGAAAGCCAACCTGTTCTCCGCTGGACATGTTTTTGCATCAAAGATCCTTTTCAGATCCTTCAGCCACTGGTCCACTGCATCAAGGCTCATCTTCCCATTGAACTTCACGAGATGGTGTTTCAAGAAGTCTTCCAGACTCCACTCCCTGACTAGCGGTCGTGGCTCTGGACCAAACACAGGTGCAACCACCCTGTTCTCCTCCAACTGGCGAAGGGCCTCCATATGCTGCCAATGGGCATCCTCAGCAGCTGCCCTAGCAGCCTCCATCTGCTGCATCACAAGTTGTTGCTGCTCAAGCGATGCTGCTTGTCGCTACATGGATGCTTCGTGTTACTGCATCATCGCGGTGCTCTGCTATGTCATAGCAGCCACCATCGCCTCTATTGCCTTGGCGATATCGGGCACGTCATCCTGGGACGATTGCAAAGTCCTACGAGGAGGTGCCATAGTTCACTGACACACAGAAAATCACTTGGTTAGGCTCGATAATGGCGAGAATTTAACTAAGAACACTCAGAAGACACAGAGAAAGCTAACCGGACATCCAAGTCCACATACCTAAGGAATGACCACTCTAATACCATAAATGTAACGTCCCATTTAATTAATACGCGTAATTAAAGAAACGTCACACAATTATAATATAACAAGGCAGTCTTAGAGTTTAAATATAACACCATACAGACCAAGGCATACCGCGATGCCACCAAAAAAAAGGAAACATATTAAACAGTTTACTGGGTTCCTAGAGAAATATAAAGGCAGACAAGTACATGGGCCGTAGCCCCAAAGATAGCCCAAGAAGGACAGAAAGTCCAGCCCAAAGAGGCTAAGCAGCGGATTCGTCTCTCCCCTGTTGACCACGGTTACCTCTCGCATATGCTCCTATCAATAAAATTGATGATCATCGCGAAGATAGAAGAATAACATACAAAGCAACCAAAAAGAAAGGGTAAGCTAGAGCCAACACATTTACCATGCAATCAAATGTACTTTCATAATTCAGTGTTCACACATACAATATACATTTATAACCCAAGCATGTTATGACCCTTCAATCAATACACTAAGACTCGACTCATTCGGATACATATAGCCTGGTCGAATTCAGCGGATGCTTGCGCTTGTGGTGGATACCTCTGCTCACCCCCGAGCTACTCACCCCTGAGCTAAGTGTTACAAGTGTTATAATGAATCAATTTCCCTTACACACAAGGTTAGCCCTTAATGAATTTCAAGCCTCCTACTACTCTAACCACAGGAGTCAGTTCGCTCTGAGTGAGACTAACTGACCCCTTAGAGTGTTAGGATGCAACCTTACCTTGAATCCTTATCAGACCATATAGATGGGGCACCACCATGGACACCCACTAACAGGGGCCATGAAATTACGTCTCGACCATTGAAGCACGACCCTGAAAGTCTCACCTAGAGACTCCAAGGAATTACGCACTGACACATACCAACATAATAAACAACCAAGAATTTTCACATACAATTCACATAATATTTCATACCAACATCCGTAACCAATCCTCATTTCTCACATGTCGAATCCATACCAACTCGTTATTCTCAACCAAGAGTAAAGTGTTTCTCCTCATACCAAAACCATGCCACTGGTTTACCAACCATCGAGATCCATTGTTGCTCATGCCAAATTTATGACCACACGCACATATATATGTATCCAACTTCTCATGTACAACTCATATAGAAATCATGCCAAGCTCACAATCACCCACATATAATCCCTTCCCAATCATGCATACTCATTCCCATTAAGCCATCATACAATAACCCATATAAACACAATTTAAACATGCAATCGCAGAGAACACAACATCTCGAGACACATCTTTGCCCAGCTCCTCGCTCAGGCTGGAGGGTCTCGCTCAAGCTAGAATGACTCTCGCTCAGGGGAGTTCTCCTCCGCCTAGGCGAGAGCTCGACAAAGAGTACAGTGGCCCCTACGCAATATCGCTTAGGCGAGACCCCTTCCGCCTAAGCGAGACATCTGCTCGCTCAAAACACGTTCTGGTCGTTTGGGTGACCACTCGCGCAGAAAGCCCTAGGCGAACCTCTGCACATCTCGCCTGGGCGAGGCAAGCTCGCCTGGGCGAGACTATCAGTGTCCACCACTATTCGCACCTGCACAACGCATACACACACACCCAACAGAGATTCCAACCAGTCCGGACACTCATAATAGTACACAATCTCAAAGAATCCACAAACCACAACGATACAAGCCAAATCACACCACATGAAGAGGTTCTAGCTTCCCTTACCTGGAACGAGCTAGTTTTAAGTGTCTCGACACGGAACAGCAGAGTACCAAAACTCTAGGAGAAGATCACAGAGCTGGAAAAACGAACAGGGGGTGTTTACTACTGAAACTCTAACACTACACACGGAAAATAGGATCAGAGATTTTAGAAGCATGGATTGGAAACACTTACGTGGGTCAAGAACGGAGTCAAGCGGAAAGTGAACTGAAGGTGCGCTCTGGAACCCTAGCAGAGGCAGCAGTAGCTCTAAGGGAAGGGAAATCTGTTTTTACGAAAATGAGCTCAAATTAGGGTTTGGGCACTTTAGGTCAGAAACGAATTGGGCCAACTCCCTTTAGGCCCAAAGATTGGACAGTCCAAAAATAAAACAAAACGGAAATAATTGGGCCTTACAATAAATTGTATATATAAATGTAAACAATAGATTCTTTAAAAATACAAATGTTAGACAAACGATGCAAATAAAATATAAAGATATAAGTGATCGAAAGCTACAAATGTTGACCCATGTAGAAAGATATAAAGAATAAACTCTTCTTTTGGAGTCATTTTTCAATTTGTTTGGATTTTGAATTTCAAATTTAAATTTTATTACCATATTTTTATAGTTTTCAAAATTTAGAATTTCAAATTGAAACTTTACTACTTTATATTTTAAATTTCAAATTTGGGAGTATGTATCTTAATTTAGAAAAAAAAAATATTAAAATTGAAATCATTAGTGAAATTTATATCTTTAAAAGTTTCAAGGATTTATAATTTTCACTTTGTAATGATACACGAATGTCTATGTTATAAAAATTAATTTTTAAATTATTGTTTAATCTTTTGTGAAATGTAAAAAATATGTGAAAGTTATTCAAGAACATTTAAAAATTAATTCAAAAAGGCTTTAATGTTTTACATTTTTTGTAGAGGTGTCAAAACGGGTCAACCTAGCCTCTTTTGCCCCGCCCCGCCTTTGGCCCACCTTTTCGCTTTACATTTTATTATTTTTTAATTTTCTTTTAACTTTAAAAAAAATTGTTTATAAATTATATATATATATATATATATATATATATATATATATTTTTTTTTAATTGATTTTAATTTTTGGGTTAAATATGTTTTTGGTCCCTTCACTATTAGCAAAATTTGGGATTAGTTTCTCTTGGAAACTTTGAATCAATTTAGTCTTTTATCTTTAGAAATGCGTATATTTAGTCCTTTTAACCAAATTTTGTAAAGTTATTTGACGTTTCAAACGCATTTCATGATAGTATTTGATTTAACATTGAAGAAAAAATGTGTCAAACAATGTAAACAACTTAAATACAATCATGACATGCGTTTGAAACATCAAATAAACTTAACAAAATTTGTTTAAAAGGATTAAATCCACGCATTTTTAAAGATGAAGGATTAAAATCGTCCAAAGTTTCCAATAGGGAGTAATTCCAAATTTCATTGTTAGTTAAAGGACCAAAAACATATTTAACCCTTAATTTTTAAACACTACAAAAAATGGGTCGGCGGGTCAAGGAGGGCTGACTTGCCTTTGACCTGCTAGTGTGATGGGTTAGGCGGGCTGGGCCACAAAGGTTTGGCGGGTTGAAAACTCCAACTTGGCCTGCCCTTTTCTTGGCGACCCGACCCGCTTTGACATGCCTATATTTTTGAATGCTAAATTTTAAATTTAAACTTTGATATCATATTTTTACAAATTTTCTACTATTTTAAATTTTAAATTTAAATTTTATTTTATTTAAACTTTGAAGTTGAAATTTTTTGTATTGTTGACAATGTAAATGTTAATTAAGAAAATTCATTGCTTTTTTTTTTTATAGTTTAAATTTCAAATTGTAACTTATTTTTTAAAATGTTATAAAAATGTAACTTTTATATATATATATATATATATATATATATA